>Ga0208459_1002793_pt1 | contig 14234 bp, 12 predicted proteins | sample AD_UKC087_MetaG_FD_184433 | JGI IMG/M metagenome (GOLD analysis project Ga0208459, IMG submission 184433) | Active sludge microbial communities of municipal wastewater-treating anaerobic digesters from USA - AD_UKC087_MetaG (SPAdes) (version 2) | ecosystem: Engineered > Bioreactor > Anaerobic >... | reverse complement strand
TGGTTCATTATCCAGATCAATTCCTGAGCGGTCTTTCAAGCCCATTTTTCTGAGGTATTCTTCAAATTTTTTAATTTTTTCTTTGCTCAGGAACGCCATCCTGGTTATTTGGGTTATGCCCACATTGGAAGATTTTTCAAAAGCTTTGGCCACCGAAATATTCCCATAGCCGTCTTCGTGGCTGTCCACCACTTCTTTCTTGTAGTCGGAATAACGTATCCGGCCAGACCGCACTATTTGATTGGTATCATATTTTCCATCTTCCAGTACTGCAATGACAGAAGCGAGTTTCATCGTCGATCCCGGCTCATAAAGTTCTTCGACAGCATAATTTCTCATCTCTTTATAATTACCTTCTTTGTCCTTGGTAAGATTTGCTATAGCCTTAATGTACCCGGTCTTAACCTCCATTAGTACTACACAACCCCAGTCGGCATGCGTAGTATCCAGACTTTTACGTAAAGCACTCTGGGCTACATCCTGCAAATTAACATCGATGGAGGTATAAAGGTCACAGCCGCTCTGGGGTTCCACCATAGCCTCCTCGCTGATTTGTTTCCAGCTGTTGCTGCCCACTCTTTTCAGGTATACAGCACCCCTGGTGCCCCGCAACTGTTCTTTATAATGACCTTCGAGCCCCACAAAGTAGGATTGGGTTAATTTCTGGATGTTCAGGATGCGGCTGGTGTCTTCAGCTATTAAAGGGAAACGTTTGATTTCGGCCAGCTGCAGCACATTCATCCTTTTTCGGATTGATGCCGACGAAACAGATTTTTCATAAGTCTCTTTCAGTATCTTTTCATAATAAGATTTATTGTAATCATTAAATGTGCTGTAAAAGCAATCTGCCAGGGTATCCACATACTGGTCGAAACGCTGCTTGTTGACCTTGCCGGCTTTCAGGTTGATATCCACATTGTATTCGGCCAAACGTTCATAACCTATGGTCATGGCGGCACAATTTTTTATGGGTCTGATTCTCTTTTCTTTTTTTGTAATCACCAGGCCGCCATATTTTCCGCGTCGTAACAACGGGAATTTTTTTATCTGCTGAAGTTCGGCATAGGTAGCTTTTCTCACCAGCAAAAAATTGCGGTTATATTTCTTGCGGGCTTTTTTCAGCTCGTTGACATACTTATATTTATTATTGGGAGTTTTGTCGAAAAACATACTCAGGCAGATACCCAGAGAATCTACATGTTTATTAAACACGGTATCGTGGATAGCGGTGGAATCAAGGTCGAGATTAACCTGGAACAACGGTATGGAAGTGGCCATCAGTTCGCCGTTTTCGGCATAGATGTTTCCGCGGGTGGGCTCAATAATTTCTTTTCGGGTCGATTCGGTAGTGGCCTGAGATTTCCAGTAATCGTCGTTGATAAATTGCAGCGAAAATGTTTTTACCATAATGGCTATAGCCACTATCCACACCAGGAAATAAATTCCATAGGCCCGCATCAAAATGGATTTTTTCTTTTCGTTTTTCTGGTCCATTGGTTCTTATTTTATGCTGTTGTCTTCCTGGATTTTCATAGGGGGCACCACTGATTCCTTGATTCCGGTTCCCAGGCTATCGAGCCGGAAGGCAATTTCAGACTGTTGGCTGGCATGTGTCAGGTCCGACTGCGTGGTAATATATTCGTCTTTGAGTTCTATAAGTTCGTCGCGCAGCTGTGTTGTCTTACGGATATTTTTTTCATAATTATATGAATTGGCGATGTACAGCACGGCCAGCAGACACAGGAAAAGCCCGAAAGGCATGAGTTTCAGCATGGCTTCGCGGGTGAGTATCTCTCCGTTGAGAATACTCCGGAAAACAGACCCAAGGTTTTGTCTTTTGTCCTTGTGGTCTTTCTTCTTTCCTTGAGTCGGTTTTTGCTCTTCAGCAGGAGCCGGACTAAATTCATTTTTTTCCATTACTATTTTTTTTCAGCGATTCTAAGTTTTGCACTGCGTGCTCTTTTGTTTTGCGAAATTTCTTTTTCATCAGGAGTTATCGCTTTGCGGCTGATAAGTTCAAAGGGGGTGTCGGTATTGCCAAACAAGTCACTCTCGATTATCCCGTCGAAGTTTCCGGCTTTCATAAAGTTTTTTACCAACCGGTCCTCCAGCGAATGGTAGGAGATAACTACCAGCCTTCCTGATTTTTTCAGTACCACCAGGCTTTGCATCAAAAATTCTTTCAGGGCGTCGAGTTCGCTGTTGGTTTCAATTCGCAGTGCCTGAAAGACTTTTGCCAGGTATTTGTCTTCGTGTCTTTTTTCAATGAGTCCGGAAATCGCCGATCTCAGGTCATCGCAGGTAATTATCTTTTGTTGCTTGCGAAAAGCTGCAATTTTATTAGCCAGCTGGCTGCTGTTGGACAATTCGCCGTATTGCCTGAAAATCTCCATAAGCTGTCCCGTAGAATACTCATTGAGTATATCGGCCGCCGATAGTTTCTGATTTTGGTTCATACGCATATCCAAAGGCGCCCCAAACCGGAACGAAAATCCCCTGGCGGCCACATCAAACTGATGTGAAGATACGCCCAGGTCGGCAATGATGCCATCTACCGGAATAAGCCGGTGATACTGTAATAAATTCTTCAAATAACGAAAATTGTGATTGAGCAGGGTAAGCCGGTCATCGTCTATCCTGTTGGCTTCCACATCAGCATCCTGATCAAAAGCAATGAGCCGTCCGCCTTTTAATCTTTTCAGTATTTCTTTCGAGTGTCCCCCGCCGCCATAAGTAACATCTACGTAAGTCCCCCCTGGTCTGATGAGCAATCCGTCAACCGCTGCCTGCAGCAACACCGGATCATGGTACATCTTCCTGAGGTTTTGATGGATGGTTTCCCATGGTCAATTCAGCGAGGTCGGAAAAATCCCCGGGTGCATCGGTCAGCAGTTTTTCATAAATTTCCCTGTTCCATACTTCGATGCGGTCAACATAGGCAAATACGATAACATCCTTGTCGATTTTGGCATATTCAAATAATCTTTTCGGGATGAGTATTCTGTTGGTTGCATCCATTTCCACTTCGGTGGCCCCGCGATAAAAATATCTTAAAAAGTCCCTGTTTTTCTTTATATATAAATTCAGTTGGCTGATATCATGAACAATTTTTTCCCAGGTATCTATCGGATATAGTGTCAGGCAGGGTTCAAAACCCCTGTTCAACACAAAACGATATCCTGAACTTTCGGGAAGCTTCCTTTTCAGGGCAGCAGGAAACATCAGCCGGCCCTTACCGTCAATTTTACAATCGTATTCCCCTAATAGTTTTTCCATGATTTCAGTCACGAAGAATTTCTGCGTAAAGATATAAACATTTGCACGATACTGCACTATATTGCACCAAAAAAAGTTTTCAACAATTTTTGTTAAGTTAAAATATTGATTTAGTGTGTTTTATATAGTGCACTAATTTTTTAACAAAAAAAATTTATAATTTTTTGACTACCCATCTTAAAGTTTTCAACAATTTTTTGCTACAGTTTGCACACATTTAAATATTTTTAATTAAAATCGAAGAATTACGATAAAAAAACCGTAAACCAGAGGCAAAAAAACCTTATTATACTAAGGATTACACCAATGGGCGGCGGTTTTTCGCTATAAAATCCGTTTGTTTTTGTATTTTTGCCTCTCATAAATACATCCTGAAATACCCATGCTTTACAAACACTTAATGATGCGATAACCCGGCAGGAGGCCGACACCCGATGAAACGACTGTTAAAAATACTTCTGCTGCCTTTTTCTGCCATTTACGGAAGCATCACTTTTATCCGGAACAAGTTTTACGATTGGGGCTGGTTACCCTCGCAGGCCTTTGATCTGCCGCTTATCAGCGTCGGGAACATCTCCACGGGAGGCACAGGAAAATCACCGGCTGTTGAATACCTTATCCGCCTTTTGCAAAAGCAATCCATCAGCATCGCCACCCTGAGCCGCGGTTATGGCCGGCAGACCAGGGGATACATCCTGGCCGACGCCGGTGCTACAGCCGCTACTATCGGAGATGAACCACTTCAGTTTTTCCGGAAATTTAATGATGTGGCAGTGGCTGTTTGCGAAGACCGTGTCAAAGGCATAGCCCATCTCCTCAGACGGGTTCCTGCTCCCGGAGTTATCCTGCTCGACGACGCTTTTCAGCACAGGCGTGTAAAACCCGGACTCAGCATATTGCTCACCCAGTACAATAATATATATTCTCATGACTTTGTGCTACCGGCAGGCCGGTTGCGGGAGTTCAGGTGCGGTGCCGCAAGGGTGGATATTATTATCGTAACCAAATCTCCTGAGCAACTTCCGGAAACAGCAAAAGACAAAATCATTAAAAGTTTGAGGCCATTGCCCAATCAGGTGGTTTTGTTTTCGCATATTGAGTACAACGACTTTCAACCCTTTTTTAAAGACCAGTGTCAAAAATATTTGTCTTCGACAGAAGATTTTGAATTATTATTATTCACAGGCATCGCCGATGCCAGGCCGCTCATCACGCGGCTGGAGGCCTTGTGCAAAAAACTTCACATCATGCACTTTGGCGACCATCATGTGTATTCACAAAAAGACATACGAACCATTTCGGGGAAATTTCGTAATATTGTGACAGAAAAAAAAGCCATCGTTACCACTGAAAAAGATTTTTCGAGGCTCGCTCATCAAGACATATGTAACGAACTGTCGGATTTTCCTGTTTTTTACATCCCTGTCGAGATGGGTTTTTCAGAAAATGATAAAAAGATATTTGAAAATAAAATTGTAGATTATGTTGCAAAAAATCAATGAAACCGTTGCTTACATTAAAAGCAAAACTTCCTTCGAACCCAGTATTGGCATTATTCTGGGCACCGGCCTGGGCAACCTGGCCAACGAAATCAAGGTACACTCGGTGATACCGTATGCTGAAATTCCCAATTTTCCCGTATCTACTGTAACGGGACATAAAGGCCAGCTTGTGTTCGGCACACTGAACAACATCAACGTGGTGGCCATGCAGGGTCGTTTTCATTATTATGAAGGATATGCCATGAAAGAAGTGGGCTTTCCTGTGCGCGTGCTGAAATACCTCGGAATAAAAACCCTGGTGCTGTCAAACGCCAGCGGCGGCGTAAATCCTGCGTTTGAAGTTGGCGATATCATGATAATTACCGACCACATCAACCTGATGGGAACCAATCCGCTGATTGGTAAAAACGATGATGAAATCGGGCCGCGTTTTCCGGATATGCATGTTGCCTATAACAAAGACCTGATAAATAAAGCCCTGAAGATTGCTGAAAAAAACAATATCCATTGCCAGCAAGGTGTTTATGCCGCTGTTACCGGCCCATGTTTTGAAACCCCTGCTGAATACAAATATGTAAGGACAGTGGGCGCCGATTGCGTGGGCATGTCAACAGTTCCCGAGGTTATAGTAGCGCACCATATGGGCCTGCCTGTGTTTGCGGTTTCGATTATTACCGACCTGGGCGTGGAAGGCAAAATAGTGGAAGTGTCGCATGAAGAAGTGATACAGGCCGCTAACGCTGCAGAGCCAAAGATGACGACAATCATCAAAGAACTGATTGCAACGATATAATAATTTTGTTAAACGGATTTTTTGAGTAAAAAATCCCAGGTCAGCACTTCAAGGCCCAAAATTCCAGACAAAAACTCCTCCCCAGGAGTTCTCTTCCTTTGGAATTTTGGGCATTTTATTATCATTTAACGTGAATCTGGTCGATTATTTTTAGCCGCCACTTATCTTTGCTCACTTCGCATTTCCGGGAGGTAAACAATTGTAAAATGCCTCCGGTGGCTACCACAGCCGCCGATATCAAAGTTACATCCGCTCTAACGACAGGGCGGTCTCCGTTGATTACATTATTGACCACATCCAAACCAAAAAACAGTCCTCCGAAAGCCATTAACGATGCAGAAACAATTTGAATTCCGCGCCTTCCTTTATAAACAACAGTGATCTCTTTCAAATCACAAGCAGTATGGTTTGCAATAATTATTGAAGAATCCAGAATCTCCGTGATTTTTCCCGACACCTTGGGAGTCGTGTCATTTATTCTGATACCGATTTCATCTCCGGTAAAAAATTTATATGACTTTCCAAGGCTTAAATTTTCAAGTATAAGAACTTTCTGTGCAAAAACATTGTTCAGGCAAAACAAACATAATCCGGTAAAAAGTAATTTTCTCATTCATTACATCTGATCCAATAATTCCTTTTGCTTTTTTGTCAGCTTCTTTACCACTTCCTCATATGAATGGTCAATCCAGCGATACAGTTCGCTGTCGGGTATATCGCCATCGATTAATACCGTGTTCCAGCAAGTTTTATTCATATGATAACCGGGTTCAACGCAGTCATATCGTTCACGCAATTCAACAGCCAGATCGGGATTGCATTTGATATTGATGCTGAATTCGCTTTCCAGGTCGGTCAACAAAAAAATTCTCCCCAGCACCTTAAAAACCAAAGTTGTTGCATCAAAAGGAAACGACTCCGTTACACCTTTCTTTGATAAACAATATTCCCTGACATCCTCGATATTCATAATTTTTTTACAATCAGATTATTTCAGAACAAATGTAAGTTATACGATTAATATTTGCAACAAAAAGTCCGGCATTTAGGTATTTAAAGATATTATTTTTAAATAAAACACATTATTCCTTTAACATTGGTTAACAAAAAAGTCGCCCAAGGCTCCTAAAAAAAAGAATATCTTTGTGAGTTTTAATAAGGATTTTCTAAAAATAACAAGGATATTCAACGACATGACGACATTACGGCAAAGAACAGAAGAACTCCGGCGCAGGATGCGTGGCGCCTCACGGGGCGGCGGAGAAGCAGCCATTGAAAAACAAAAAGCCACCGGAAAAATGACTGCCCGGGAGCGGATTCTGGCAGTACTTGATTCGGGATCTTTTCATGAGTACGACCTCTTTGTGGAACATGCGGGGAAAGATTTTGACATGGACAAGAAATATTTTCCCGGCGATGGTGTAGTTACCGGAACAGGAACCATCAACGGATTCCCGATATGTATCTATGCCCAGGATTTTACTGTTGCCGGCGGTTCGCTGGGCTATATGCACGCCAAAAAAATTACGAAAATCATGGATCACGCCATGAAGCTTAAAGTGCCCTGCATAGGTATCAACGACAGCGGCGGAGCGCGTATCCAGGAAGGTGTGAATTCGCTGGCCGGTTATGGCGAAATTTTTTTCCGAAATACGCAGGCTTCGGGTGTCATTCCGCAAATTTCCGTCATCCTGGGGCCCTGTGCCGGCGGGGCGGTTTATTCTCCTGCGCTCACTGACTTTGTTTTTGTGGTGGACAAAATTTCAAAAATGTTTATCACAGGCCCCGAAGTCATCAAAACGGTACTGGGCGAAGAAATTTCGATGGAAGACCTGGGCGGGGCAGCTGTACACTCTGAAATTACCGGCAACGCTCATTTTTTTGCCACCAGCGAAAACGAATGTTTCGACCAGATAAAAAAACTTATGTCATTCATTCCCTGGAACAACACTAAAAAAGCCGATCCTTTCCCGATAAAAAAACCTAAAAATAAAGTCTTTAAACTGACTGAAATTTTCCCTACTGACTCAAAGAAACCTTACGATGTGCGCCTTGTCATCAAAGCTATTTGTGATGACTCTGACTTTTTTGAAGTTCACGAACGTTTTGCAGCAAACATCGTGGTAGGTTTTGCCAGGATGAATGGACAATCGGTAGGTTTTGTCGCCAACCAGCCTATGGTGCTTGCCGGAGTGCTTGATGTGGACTCTTCGGATAAAGCAGCCCGTTTTATCCGTTTCTGTGATGCATTTAATATCCCGCTGGTAACCCTGGTTGACCTGCCGGGTTATCTTCCGGGCATCGACCAAGAACACGCCGGCGTGATACGCCACGGCGCAAAAGTACTTTACGCTTACAGCGAAGCCACCGTCCCCAAGATTACGGTGATACTCCGCAAGGCTTACGGCGGAGGATATATCGCCATGTGTTCAAACCACCTGAAAGCCGACTTTGTGCTGGCATGGCCTACGGCTGAAATAGCCGTCATGGGGCCCGAAGGAGCCGCCAATATTATTTTCCGTAACGAAATTCAAAACGCTCCGAATCCCGAAGAGGCACGAAAGAAAAAAATTGAAGAATATAAGGAAAAATTCGCCAACCCCTATGTTGCAGCGGCCTTCGGATATGTTGATGCCGTTATTGAACCGCTCAAGACCAGGGAATTTATACTGCATGCCCTGGAAATATCGGCCCAGAAAAAAGAAGACCGGCCGGTAAAAAAACACGGTATCCCACCATTCTAATCCATTGAGATGAAAAATTCAAAGAAAAGCGAGCCCAATTTTCGGAAACTTACCGTTCTGGGAGAAGAATATACCACCTTATACACCCGGAAATATGAAAATCGCAAACCACATAAACCCGCCGACCACAAAAAATTGTACTCTTTTATCCCCGGAAAAATTAAAGATGTTTTTGTGGAAAAAGGAGTTGCAGTTAGCCCCGGCGATAAACTACTGATACTGGAAGCCATGAAAATGGATAATGAAATAATTGCCCCGGTGGCCGGTACCGTTAAAAAGGTTTATGTTGTTTCAGGGCAAATGGTAGCTAAGAATGAGTTACTGATAGAAATCTCCTGAAGTTTCTGTCCCATGTTATTTTCTAAGTTGGCCACTGACTTATTCCATCCGGAAAATAAGTAATGTCTTCTCCGTAAGCACATAAACCCGTTCATTATTCCAAAGGGTTTGCAGGGGCTCTTCATCACAGGGGATGTCCAAGGCAGATTCTTCAAAAGTTTTCAGATCGAACATTTTCAGTTTACGACCTTCCGAAAAAATAACACGGGGTGGAAACACCTGAAAGGTCTTGAGATTTTTTAAGGGCACCTGCCGCAGATAAGTACCGTAGCGGTCGAACAGGAAAATACCCTGTTGCGGGTCATTCAGGTAGAGCACATTGTCGGCCTCTGTCATAAATACAGGGTTTACTTCAATCCCCGTAATATCGGCAATATTGCCACTGTTTTGGCTGGCTCTTAAATACTTGTCGAAGCGGACTACCTGATTGGTCAACGGGTCGAAAAGCCAGAAACCGTTATCGTACGATCCCGCAACCAGTTGGGCATTGGGATATCCAAGATCGGACAACAAAATGAAATCTTTTTTCAGGGTAAGTTTATTGTCGAGGTATTTTATTTTCCCAAAATCAGCATTCAGAATCATGATCTTCAAGGGATCGTTTACATCCATCTGGGAAATTTTCCCGTCACTAAATTCGGTGTAAGTATATTGCAACAAGCCATCCTTGTCGAATTTCTTCAGCGTACTTTCATTAATCAGGTATATATAGCCAAGGTTGTCGGCGGCGAGGTAGCTCCCGCTTGTTTCCACGGTTGAAATTCGTACTAATTTTTCTTTCTGGGCATAACTTTCACTTATAAAAAACACGGCTATCATTGAAAACAAACAAACAACCTTTTTCATTTTTTGATCAGTTTCAATATTTCCGAAACATAAGTACGTTCATTGGCAAGCCTGGGGACTTTGTGTTGTCCGCCCAATTTATTTTTACTTTTCAGCCATTGATAAAAAGTGCCACCCGGGGCTACATGAATAATTGGCTTGTTTAATATCATATCATGATACCTTTTTGCTTCGTAATCGGAATTGGCCGACTTGAGAGCATTATCAAAAACTTCACCAAAGTATTCGATATTGGCTGGAGGTATTTCAAACTCAATAATCCATTCGTGAGCGCCGTTGTTTTTGTCTCCAAAATATACCGGGGCCGCCGTATAATCTGAAATTACCGCCCCGGTTTTTTTACAGGCAATGTCTAGAGCCTTGTCCGCGTTGTCCACCATCAGTTCTTCACCAAAGGCATTAATAAAATTCTTTGTCCTGCCGGTAATCCTGAAACGGTAAGGATCCAGGGAGGTAAACATGATAGTGTCGCCTATCAGATAACGCCACAACCCGGCATTGGTAGAAATTATCAATGCATAGTTTTTTCCTGTTTCCACTTCGGCCAGGGTTTTGGTGGTAGGATGCTCCTTCCCGAAATCTTCCATAGGCAGAAACTCATAATAAATACCATAGTCGAGCATCAATAGCATATCGTCGGCTAAACTGCGGTCCTGTATGCCAAAAAAACCTTCGGAGGCGTTGTAGGTTTCCAGGTATTTCATTTTTGCAGAAGGAATGATTTTTTTGAATTGTTCCTTATAGGGAACGAAACTGATGCCTCCGTGTACAAATAATTCCAGGTTTTCCCACACCTCGTTGATATTGCTTTTTCCAGTGATATCCAGTATCTTCTTCAGCAAAAGCAATGTCCACGATGGAACGCCCGAAATACTGGTAACATTTTCTTCAGCGGTAACACGGGCAATTTTGTCAAGTTTCTCTTCCCACTCATTCATCAGGGCGATGGGCAGGTCGGGTGTGCGGATAATCTGCGACCAAAAGGGCATGTTCTGTATCAATATCGCGGAAAGGTCGCCATAAACAGCATCATTGTCAAATTCGCTGGCCACATGACTCCCGCCCAGCGTAATTCCTTTTCCCGAAAATAATAGAGTTTCCGGATTATTGTTGCAATAAAAGGTAAGCACGTCCTTGCCTCCTTTAAAATGGCAGTCTTCAATAGCATCCTCGCTCATCGGGATGAATTTGCTTTTGTCGGAAGTCGTACCCGAAGATTTGGCAAACCACTTTATTTCCTGTGGCCATAAAATGTTTTGCTCTCCTTTGCGCAGGCGGTCGATGAAAGGCCTGAGATCATCATAAGTATTGATAGGTACCCGTTCGGTAAACTGTTCCCTTGTTTCAATGGTTTTGTAATCGTACCGTGTGCCCCACTCCGTTTTTTTTGCCGACGACACCAGCCATTGCAGACAATCATGCTGCATTTCATTGGGGTATTTGATGAACAACTCAATCTGATGGATGCGTTGTTTCATAATCCACGATATCACAGAATTTAATAAGGCCATAACACGTCATTCTTGATACATCAAAATTAGTATTTATGTTGGAATTATGCTTAAAAAATACCGTCAATAAATGAAAAAATGAAATTTGTATTACTTTTGCACCATGGCAAACAACGAAGAATTATTCAAGAAAATTATTTCGCACGCAAAAGAGTACGGTTTTGTTTTTCCGTCGAGCGAAATTTACGATGGCCTTAGCGCTGTGTACGATTACGGCCAGTATGGCACCGAATTAAAAAACAATATCCGTTCGTATTGGTGGAAATGGATGGTGCAATTCAACGAAAACATCGTCGGAATCGACTCGGCAATATTTATGCACCCCACGGTATGGAAGGCTTCGGGACATGTTGATGCATTCAATGATCCGATGATTGACAACAAAGATTCCAAAAAACGCTACCGTGCTGATGTACTTGTTGAAGATCACATCGCAAAAATTGAAGATAAAATTGAAAAAGAAGTTACAAAAGCAAAACAACGTTTTGGTGAGAGCTTCGATGAAAAACTTTACAGGGAAACCAATCCCCGCGTGACCGATTATCAGAAAAAAATTGACGATATCAAAGGCCGGTTTTATTCCATGCTTGATAAAAGTGATTTTGCCGGAATCAAAACCCTGATAGAAGAGTTGGGTATTGTTTGCCCGGTTTCGGGATCTAAAAACTGGACCGATGTCAGGCAGTTCAACCTGATGTTTTCAACGCAGATGGGGTCGGTAAGTGAAGATTCGGGCACACTGTTTTTAAGGCCGGAAACCGCACAGGGAATTTTTGTGAACTTTCTTAATGTGATGAAAAGCGGCCGTATGAAAGTCCCCTTCGGCATTGCACAAACCGGCAAGGCGTTCCGCAACGAAATTGTTGCCCGTCAGTTTATTTTCCGCATGCGAGAATTTGAACAGATGGAAATGCAGTTTTTTGTGCGCCCCGGCGAAGAACTCAAGTGGTACGAATACTGGAAGGAGGAACGCATGAAATGGCATTTATCGTTGGGCATCCCGGCCTCCAAATACCGTTTTCACAAACACGAGAAATTAGCTCACTATGCCAATGCCGCCAGTGACATAGAATTCGAATTTCCTATCGGGTTCAAGGAACTGGAAGGAATACATTCGCGCACAGATTTCGACCTGAATGCCCATCAGAAATTTTCCGGAAAAAAACTGCAGTATTTCGATCCGGAAACCAATGAAAGTTACACGCCTTATGTTGTTGAAACCTCCATTGGCCTGGACCGCATGTTCCTGGCCGTGCTCAGCAGCGCGTATAAGGAAGAAACCCTTGAAGACGGCTCCGTTAGGGAAGTGCTGAATATCCCGCCCATACTTGCCCCCATCAAGATTGCCGTTCTTCCGTTAGTCAAAAAAGACGGTTTGCCCGAAAAAGCCCGCCAGATAATGGATGTCCTCAAACCTTCATTCATGTGCCAGTATGATGAAAAAGACGCCATCGGCAGGAGGTACCGCCGCCAGGATGCCATTGGCACGCCGTTCGGCATAACCATTGACCACGAAACGCTGCAAAATGATACCGTTACGGTTCGCTATCGAGATACCATGTTGCAGGAACGGATTCCTTTTGGAAACCTTCTGAATTATATGCAGGATAAGTTTTCGGTAAAAAATTCGTAATTTTTTACGGTACTATTTTCCTTCGCTTCGTTTGGCCTGATAAGGCTGAACCAATCTGAATCCCACACAATCCGAAGGCTTACCATTCCACTTTTCGCTGTTCCGGATTTGTAAAAACCAGGCGGGGCTTGCCCAACTGCCACCTTTGGTTTTTGTTGGCAAATCAATCATTTCTGCCGCATTTCCGCATATATCGTACAAGCCGGTTTTATTTGGCTTAAAGTATGAAACCGGATACGGGCCATCGTTAACCAGCCAGTTGGAATCAGGGATGGGCTGTGTAAATTCACTGTTTTGATTGTTGATTATGCTCAGCCAACGTTCCTCATTTGACAAGGTATCCGAAATAGAATTTTTAACATTTTTTGATGACCAGTATTTTGCCAAAAAGCACCCGTTACTGTTTCTCAGATATTTCCCTTCCCATGCAAAATGATTGGTGGTGTCTGTGTTTCCTCCTCGTGCCATCAATTCCCATTCTGCTTCGGTAGGCAGCCTGAATTCAGCCTTGCTTTCATTCATCTTTGTCATCCACCGGGCAAATATGGTGGCCGCTTCGTGGCTGATCCCCACAATGGGCTCCAAAGCAAATTTTTTTAACTGCAGTTCCTTCAAATTGTTTTCCGTGATGAACTTTCGTTGAAAAGGAAGCGTCAGGTAATAATCATCTATGTCGGTTTTCGGTTTTTCCGGGCCCGTCTCATACGTCATTTTTATCGGCCAGTCTTTGTCATCGGGAATACACTTTTGCAAATCTTCATCAAGGTTGTTTTCAATCAGGTAATTCAAAAACAGCATCCATGTGAAATTCGTGACCTCTGTTGATTGCGCGTAAAAAGGGTTTCGCTTTAAAACTGTATCTTTTGAAGGCTCTGCTGCCGGCAGTATAAACATAAAACCCGAAGGTATTTCCGGATAAAACGAATTGTTATTCGCTTCCGGTTTGATCTTGGAATAATCAATATTGGGGAGGTCCCTGCCAAGAATTTTTATTTTTTTAAGAACCTGATCTTCATTTTTCAACTTAACCCGCATCACGTATCTGAATCCGATGGTGGAGTGGGCTTCATCGGGATTTACATAAGCTTTGGCAAACATTGCCTGCGAAAGCCAATGTGTCCGGTCAGTTTGCCTGCTGTCGAACCAATTAGCGCCTCTGACCAACTTTCCGTATTTATCATTACACATCTGATCAAAGTATTTTTCAGTAGCAAGCAGCAGGTTATTTTGTAGTGTTGGTTTTTCCTGCATTTTTGTCCGGATCCTTGAAATATAAGGCTCCCAATCTGCCTGATAATCTTCTTTAATCCATTCTGAAACATTGGCATCCAGATTTTTCAGCATCGAAGTATTCGTCGGAAAGGTTGTCAGCACATAACCAACAGGCTCCGCCTGAAAATAGTCCCGGGCCGATGTATTGCTGTAAATTCCTATTTCCTCTCTGTAATCCAGGTCGTCAACATGTTTAACGGCAAGGTTGCACAAATGATTATCATGTATCTCGCCAATTGCCATCTCGTCAAGCACGTATTTCGAAGCTTGTTCCCATTCATAATCGCAGGGTAAATCAAATTCCACCTCATAAGGAAT
>Ga0208459_1002785_pt1 | contig 14275 bp, 15 predicted proteins | sample AD_UKC087_MetaG_FD_184433 | JGI IMG/M metagenome (GOLD analysis project Ga0208459, IMG submission 184433) | Active sludge microbial communities of municipal wastewater-treating anaerobic digesters from USA - AD_UKC087_MetaG (SPAdes) (version 2) | ecosystem: Engineered > Bioreactor > Anaerobic >... | reverse complement strand
TATGTTCATTATTGGTCGCATTTACATCAGCACCTTTCTTCAGTAAAATTTTAGCCGTTTCCGTTTGCCCATAATAAGCTGCATACATCAAAGGTGTGTAACCTTCGCCATCCTGTTCATTGATATTCGCGCCTTCTTTGATAAGTTTCTCTGTGGCAAAGGTATCACCTGCTGCTGAAGCGTTTATGAGTGGTATTTTGGCAGCACATCCTGAAATTAAAAGAAGGAAGGCGCATGCAAGTATGATTTTTGTTTTCATGGACATATCTTTCTCAGTTCTCAAGATTGCAATAGTCCGCCATTTCAATTCACGGTTGTGATGAAATTATCAGGGCATGCATTCAAGTAATGTATCAGCATGCTGGCTAGTTCCTTGCCCGTTATGTTCTCTTCTTTTTGATAGCGCCGATTGCTAATGGTGTCGATTACGCCATCATTATCTCCCAATTCCCGGCGCAGCATCCGGTTATCATTTTTCATCAGAGAATGACGTTTGGAAATGTGATCCAGAAGAATCAACAATTTGTCCAGATCAACCGGCTTCGTAATATAGTAAAAAGCCCCCGCTTCCATTGCTTCCACAGCTCGTTCAATTGTTCCGTAGGCGCTGATGATTACCACGGCGATTTCGGGATTTGTTCTTTTGACTTCTTTCAGCACTTCCACACCGTTCATGCCGGGCATTTTGTGATCAAGAAGGATAATGTCAAAGTGCTGATCCCTTATACATTGGATTGCCTTGATGCCGTTTTCTGCTTCGTCGACAAGATAACCCTCGCGGAGCAGAAACCCCTTGAGCACAAAGCGTTGCGATTCTCCATCATCAGCGATTAGTATTTTAGGTTTGTTCATTCCATTCACCACTGAATATATCCAGTTGAAATATCCACCTTGTTTTATTTATAGCCAGTTCCGTGCCACGTATAACTTATTGATGATATTGAACATTGTCACACTATAAGTTTTTGTCATTCGACAATAACGTCGAATGCTACGACATTTCTGACGCACGCAGGAAAAGATTTAAAAGTAATATCCTTAAACTGATTCTGCTCTCAATTTGAAAGAATTTCGCAACACTCTATCCATCTGCACAGAAGAATAAGAGTATTCCTTTGCTATCGCGATTAACTTTCGATAGTCCCATGCCTCGCGCCTTAATACGAGAAGCAGAGACTCTATTAAGGAATAGTTTCTTGAATTTATGGCGATATCTATGCAGTGCTCAATCCAATTGTTTCTCGTTACATTGTCTTTTCTCATATAGCGGACGATTTTATACAAGATTAAATCGGCCAAAGCAACATGACCAGATATTTTTGGAAGCCAAGCATTTAAGACGTCTTCTACTTGCTGCGAAATAGGTAAATCCATGATCGCGACGAGCAATGCATCTTGCCAATTGGGCAACAGGGAAATTTCTTGCAGATCAATATCAGCAAGGGCATTTGCAAGTCCTCCGCCTAAAGGACCGGATAATTCTCTTAGTGCATTTCGATATTCGCGAGAGCCGCATGTTGTACAGTAGGGCGTCACACACCAGTTTTGCTCATGTGCTTTATAAATTATCTCGTTCAGGGGATTGCTCATTTCAAATTATTTTTAATTTCGTATGGTCTTGCTTTCCCTATTCAAAATTCAACAAAACAAATATTTAACTAAAATCTTGGTTCTGGAATTTCTGGCCAATCTGGCCTATGCGTGCTTGCCCATCGTTTTAAGGCACGCCTCGCAGAGTCACCACCTACATCAATTCTAAAATGATCGCAGATTGCTTTCCAAGAGTTGAGGCCAGGAATTCTTGATAATTCGGGAATGCCTCTACTCCATTCGAAAGCAGACGGAGTAAGGTGTCTTACTCCATCTTGATCATGGTTATTGTTATTTGGTGCATTAAAGTAATTTGGAGTTTGTGATTCATATTCCTTGAAATTTTCAAGCTGCTGCTCTGTGATCAACTTGTATGATAAGAGATAGTCTAGATTTTCTTCTTTTGGCTGCTCAAAGTGATCAGAGGGGAGTCCAATAAGCCTTCCCTCTGGGTTGACTAAATGAAATTCATTATTCGGTAAATCTTCTAGATAAATGAAATATTTATTTGAGGATTTGTTTTTGCAAACAGAAAGTGTTTCTGAACGGCTTTCAGGTTCATCATAATGAATCGAATTACTTTGCTGGTAGGATATATTTATCGATATTCCTCTTATTGCATCTGTTAAAATGTCGTTACCTATAGAACTGAACTCATTTTTAAGGAACTCAAGCACTTTTGATTTAGTATTTTCGGAAATTAATTGTTCTCTGAAAATATTTATCTTTCGTTCCCTTTTCAATCGTTCTACATGAGCTTGTAGATATGGCTCATATTTTCTTGCAATAAAATTATCCTTTAAGAATAAATCTACGAATTCCATTCCTTTTGCAGAATCACTGTTGAAACTTATTTTAGACAGCAAAAGCGGGGCATGAAGCTCTGAGCTTAAATGGCCCTCGTAATAAACATAGATTTCTTTACCTAAAAGAATGCCAAATTCTGCTCTAGTTTGCCGCATGTAAGATTGAAGTTGTGCAAAACTTCCGGGACGACTCAAGTCTTCAGAAGGCCTCTTGATTTCTAAAACCACCACTGCTCTATTATCAAAAGCATACAATACTATATCCGGGGTTATAATGTTCTGACGGCCAATATGAAGTTGAGGTTTTACCTTAATTTCTCCCCGAAACTGACTCCATCCAAGCAATCGTTCCAGAAGGGTGCGTAAAACTATTTGCTCAAAGACATTTTCATTGATATTTGGATTAACGTTGTCAGATAGATGAAAACAGATTTCTTCCCAAATTTCCCTTAATGATTCCTTTTCCATTCAAAACCACCTCAATTTATATACGAACCCAACAAGATTTAGACAGGGTCTTAAAGTCCGCGCATAACAAACATCTCAAAGGTGACTACTCGTTTTAATGGAGAATAACTTTATCAACAAAGAAAAATGTGATCACTTCAGTAATTAATACAGTCTATAATAATTAAAATCAAGCTGAAATAGTTATTTAAGGCTGTGGCTAGTATTCCCCTTATTGCTTATAAAATAAGTCATTAAGGGGGATAACGTGGAAGACGTTAAAAAACTGATTGGTGTTCGGATTCGTCAATTAAGAAAGGAGCGGAAGTTATCCCAAGAGGAGCTGGGCTACAAATCTGATTTGCATTATACCCACATCGGTGCAATTGAACGCGGGGAAAAGAATTGGTCTATTGATACATTGGTGAAGGTTGCCAAAGGATTAAAAGTTACTGTCAATGACTTGCTTGTCTTGCCTTCAAAACCAGAAGAGATAAAAAACATGAAAAAAACCATAGTGGCAGCAGTCAACAGATCATCTCCGGAAGCTCTCAAAATATTTTTTGATGTGGTCAGCGGAATTAATTCACTTGAAACAAATTTGATTATTCAGAAAAAGCACAAAAAATAAATTAAGCCCCACCATTTCATTCAAGACTCTCTAATGCTTGAAGATGATCCAGAAGTCCCCACACCTTGAAGGATTCTTTTCCCCGAATAGAAATCTCGGCTTTCTTGAGGACAAGAAACGCTTGGATAAGCTCTATTAGGGAATCGTTTTCAAAATCTCTTTTATCAACCTTTTCAAGGATTCGAGCTTGGAGTTCCGTCAATTGCAATCCCTGAAGCTGGCGGTATTTTGTCAAAATGTCTTTTTCGTGGCGAAGGGCGGCAAGACGCCTAGAAAGAGTGGTGCATGAGACGCACATTTGTGTCGAAATCTCTTGCAGAGTTTTTCCTTCACCTCTCATTTTTAAAAGTGCAACAGAGTCGATTTGAATTTTGGGTCTGCCCATTCCTAAGCACCTCCATGTTAGTTTTGGCAAAGATATGTGCGTTTTTGGGACATTCTATTGTACCTCACGTATAGTTCGCTTTTAATTTCCAGTTCTAATGCTCCGTCCCAATTTCCTTTTCTGCCTTCCTTCACGATAACCTCCTTGAACTATGGTGGTTGACAATTGAGCTAGCCATATTTTGGTGGACTAGCGGTTGACACATCGTTGACTATAAACCATAAATGCTTGAATTTATGATGTTAATGGTAAGTCAACCAGTTGACCATCTCCCCTTCGGTTCCAGTCCACCCACCCCCTATTTATAGGGGGGTGGACGAGTGGACAAGCAGTATCGAAATTATTGATTCGTGAGATGAAGAGCATATTCTTCCCTCCCTCTATCGGTAAATGTGATTTGACCTGTCTTGTCGTCTTCTGATAGGTACCCCTTGTTAACCGCCCATATTTTATGTTTGCTGACTAACTGCTTGGACACCCCAACTTTAGCCTCTATTTCTTTCGACATATTACCCTCTCCGAGCATGGCTATGATCAAGCCTTTGTTATCCTTTGGCGATATGCCGTTCGTCAGCCAGACCATGTTACCGTTCTCATCTTGCCCAAGGCTGAAGGTGAAGTCGGCTATGCCATCACCATAGACCCCTCTCGACTTTTCAAAAGTTACGGCAAATTTTGCGCCATTTGATGGGTTATGGTTTGGTGGCTGAACTAACTTTATGACAATGTCCAAGGCATCTTCCCGCCCAGAAGTTCCACGCTGCTTACCACCTTTTCCAGCATGATGTAGAAAAATTACTGCCATGCCCAAAAAACGAAGTTGAAGGAGCCATTGGTTAATAGCATCCCATGCTTCTTTGTCATTTTCTTCTATTCCGGGAGTCAAACAGGAAAGGTTATCCAAGACGAGTACGCCAATATTTGTCTGCGTTGACAGAGCATTAAAAATCATGTCTCTCCATGCCCGGTTAATGATGTTAATTGACGCATAATCGTTTTGGTGAAGCAAATCTGACGACAGTATCTTAAAAGGTGCCAAGATCGGGGGTAAAGTTGACGATAGCTGCCTGACCCTCTTTTGCATTTCATCCGCCGCCATCTCCCCGTCAATGTACAACACGCCAACTGGCTCGGAGACCTGCCAGTTTCCGATAGGCGCCGTTGTCGTAATGCTTAAAGCAATCGAAAGGCCAAGCCATGTCTTTCCGATACCACGTTCGGCGTAGATCATTGCTAAAGAAGATTTGCGGAGCCACGGGGAAATAATTGTTGGCCTTTCAGGTAGAGCCATGCTGATAAAATTCCCAACATCAACCGCGACCTCCCATATGTTCGGTAAATTTTTTGCCCTTGAGATCGGTTTAGCTGTCATATCGTTCACGCATATTCGGTCTTGACCTTTCGCTCTTCCATGAAATCGATCACATCCTTGTAGCTGTAACGGACTGAACGCCCAACCTTGATATATGGAATTCCTCTCCGGTTGAATCGGTCATTTCGTAAGGAACTGAGAGCGCGACAAATTTTCTGGCTCACTTCTTTTTCATTTAGGTACTCTTTCTCGTTCATATTATTTTCTCCTTTCAATCTTTTCATAAATAACAAAAGGCGCATGGTGTTTGTTGGTTATCCCAACATTTTCCCCACGCGCCTTCTTTATACCTGAATTATTATGGCTTGTATCGACTCTGTGTTAAGTCGATTATTTTGTTAACCGCTTGCAATCATTGTTTTTCATAATAACAGGAATTTTATTTTGTAAGTTCTTCACATAAATTTCAGTTTCTTTAATAATTTTTCGAATTAAGGCATCACGAAAATCTCTTTTTATCTGGCTACCTGAAAAACCATAGACGATATCCAAGTGTTCACGTTTAACAAATTTGAAAAATTGGATATTATCATCATATTCCTTATAAACTGCCTCTTTCATCAAACCCTCTGGTAAATTTTCTAGTGATTTTTTATGTTTGCTTGCTACCTTTTTTATTGCTTTGTACAACCTATCAACTTCATTTTTGGAACTTTCACAAACACCTATTAAAGGGAAATCAGTGTGATACTTTATGATGAAGTCAGCTAGATATCGAATGGTATCATCGGCATCATGCAAACGTTGCCACAATTCATAACTTTCTATTGCGTCTGGTGGAATTTCTCTCAGCAAATAACCCTTCGCGCTGTGTGTGCCCAGTATAATATTCATCAAGGCATCAAGCACAATAATGCCTCTTTCATCTTTGATTGAAATATTCTCCAATTTATTCGCTGCGTTTAGTTTTTTATTTGTGCTCGTCTTAGATGTCATATTCCATTTCTCTCAAAGTTGTTTATTATGACGACTGATTTTCTGCAATTTCTGTTTTCGCGTTCGTGATATCCGTAATTATACTGCCTGCCAAGTTTGAGGCCCTTTTCAATGATTCATCCCTCAAATGAGCATAACGCTGGGTCATCAAGGGGCTCTTGTGGGTTAGTAGTTTTTGAAGGGTGTACATGTCCACCTGACCGGAAGAGGCAAGCATTGACGCATAAACATGGCGTAAACCGTGAAGGGCACGAAAGTCTTTCGGAATCTTTGCGGCATCTCTGATCCGGTTTAGCCTGCGCCGAAGATCAGTTGTGAAAGGTTTTCCGTTGTTCATCGTAAAGACAAACCCTGATTTGTGTCGGGGGATAGTTACAAAGACTTCTTTAGCGGAATCGTTCAAGGGTATTTTTTGAGGTTCTTTGCCTTTGGGGTCTCGCAAAGAGATAAAGCCTTTATGAAAATCAATATCATCCCATCGCAATTTAAACATTTCTCCGCGTCGCATTCCGGTGAACAAAGCTATACGCATCATGTTTGCAGCCATAGCGTCTTTACTTTTGTCAATGGCTTTCAAGAGGTTTTGAAGTTGCTCTGGAGTCAAGTCTTCTGTCTTGTTGTTGTGAACTTCCGGTAATTGAATTTTAAAACTGATATTCTGGCATAATTGCTTTTGAACTCCAAAGTTGACGATACGTCGTAAAAGAGCAAGGATGTGTTTGACGGATTGAGGCGATAACGTTTTAAGCAGCTTGATTCTTAGCCTATCAACGTCCAATTGGATTATTTCTGGTGGCTCCTTGTCGCCGAAAGGTTCTTTCAGGTATTTTTCAAACCAGTTTTTATCTATCCGGAAAGACTTTGTCTCTTCTTTCTGCCTTTCATATTCTTCCCACAACTTGGAAACAGTCCATCGGCCCTTTTCCGCTTCTTTTTCGGCCCGTTCGGTCTCCCGTCTTTCTCTATTTGATTTTTCCTTGCCCCTGATACGGTCTGCCCGAATCTGCGACGCTCTGGCCTCTGTCATAGCATTCTGATATTGACGGCCCACTTTTTCTTCGACCATTACCCCATTCCGTCGATAGCGAATGTAATAGACCCTTTCAACTTTTTTTCCTCTTGGTCCCCCAGCTTCAATATAGGTAACGCCGGGATAATCCGTTTTGTGTCTTATAAAAGCTGGCATATTACCCCCTTCCTTGCTTCATATTCCCCACAGTATTCCCCACAGGAAGCTCACTCCCCACACTACTCCCCACACATGATTTGAATATACAGGTAACTTCAGGTAAGTCAAGAGAAATGAAACATATTGATAATATTTAGTTTTATAAAAGCATGAAAAAAGAGATAAAAACATGGAAATGAAAATTGTAGCCTCTCACGCCGGAAACCGGGGTTCAAACCCCCGTGGGACTACCAATTATTTTAAACACTTACAAAATCAGACATTCACAATATCCCTGGGTGTGTCCCTGGGTGTGTCCTTTTTTTCCAAAAGCCTTAAACCGATCGCCAAATCATCATCAATTTTTTTCAAATAGATTTCGGTTGTCGTTTGTGATTGATGCCTCAACAACCTCTGCAGCTTCTTGATGCTGACTCGGTGAATGTCATTTAAGACCGAAGGACCAAACTTTCTGAATGCCTTGAAACCGAAGGGCTTGACTTGGGCTCTCTTGCACAGACCTTTCATGAATCTGTTTCTATGGGTAAATTTTTCGCCTGTTTCCGGATCAGTGAAAACATAAGGCGATTCTTCATTGCGATGGTCCCACTGCCACTTTAACGCTTTATATAACTCTGAATCTTCAGGCATGGGGAAATAGTCAACTTGTTTATCTCCATGCAATCGCTTTTTTGTCCATAGTCGATACCATTGTTTTTCAAAATTGATATCTTCCCATGTCCAATTGAAGATTTCTCCTCTACGAGCAAAAGTGTAGTAGTAACACTGCAACATTACCCGATCTTGACCGCTGCAAGCCATCATTACCTTGTCTATGTCTTCCGCCGGTGGAATGTATTCAACCTTTTTTTCTTCAGGAAGGCGTTCAATATTCATTACCGGATTGTTATTGATGCCTTTTATTTTCCTGAACCAGTTGAACATTGCCAGAAGATTTTTCCGGTCCCGGTTCCAAGCATTGTTTGAAACCTTACGCGCCCTGGTCTCCAGGTGTTTTAAAACCATTGATGGAGTAATCTCATTGACGTGAGGATTACCCCATTTTTTGAGTATATTGGCGCATAGCTTCTTTTTTTCGCCATACGTTGAAACTGAGAACCTTATCTTGCAAATATCAAGATATTCATTGGAAACAGTCAGCAAGTCCATGTCGGTTTCTGTTTTCTCCGGTTTCGGGCTTTCCAGCTCCTTCCATTTTTCGACTTCCCAGGTCTTGGCTTCCGTTTTCGTCAGAAACAGACGCGAAAACCTTTTGTCGTCTTTTTTCACCACCCCTTTCCATCGTTTTTTCTTTTTGACAAAATAGGGCATTGAGTATCTCCTTTCTGAACCGCAGGGTTCTTCCAATCTTGAAGCCCCCCAGTTGCTCCCAGTGTGAGTAAACTGTTCGCGGTGAAATCTGAAGATATCCAGCCACCTGTTTAGGGGTCATTATGGATGGATTTAACCCTATGTCAATATCTAAAATGCTCATCAGCTATCCGATTGATATTGCTATTTTTTCTTTGTAACAAACTTCTCCAGTTTGTAGCCCCGGTCAATTCTCCATTGCTTCTTTTCAATGGTCTTTTCGTAGATTTCTTTTTCAATCACATCGATCAGCGTGCATCGGGGAATTCCTTCTGCGTAACATTTTTCATAAAGCTTCATCAGTTCTTCCAGCTTTGCTTCATGCAGAAGCTTTCGCTTTTCCGGACTCAGTGTTTCAGGAGCATTATTGATCGGTTTTCTTCTTTTAATATAATTGTTCATTTCATCCGGCCTATTTTCCCAAGCCTAATTTCTTGTATAGATCGCTTGCCGGTTGCTTGGTTTCTTTATTGACCGCAACGCCCAATTCAATTGATTTCTTTCGCGCCTTTTCCTTAAAATCTTCTTTGCTCACTGATTGAAGGATTCGGCTGTTCACCTTCATCAGACAGCTTTCCGGATCATATTCTTTTAATATTGCCGCGCAGGTGATGAGAAGATTGACAATCCTTTGCATGTGCCATTTGATGAATGTTGCTTTACTTTTTTCGTAATGTCTTTTGGTGCCTTGCTCAATGCCGAAATTTTGGACACACGCCTGAACTTTTTCCCAAAATGGATGAATTGTTCGCCTGGATTGATTTTGATTGTCCCGGTTTCGAAGGGAGAACCATTCTCCGGTCATGTATTTCCATAAATCAGCCTTCTTGTTGTTCAGATCGGAAATGGAATTGATCCGAAATTGCTTTAAGACCGCTCTCCGGATTTGAAATTCGATCCGCCAGACATTCTTCGGATCATCCGTAAACCACAGGAGCAGCCATCTTTCCTCGCAGCCATCCTTCTTAATTTCTGCGGATTTGTCGTAAAGGCGAAGCTCAATAGGTGAACTTTTGCTGCCGCAATAAAAGGTTTCCAATTTATCACCATCCATAAAATGCGATGTCTTATCCGCCTTGCCGACCATGTAACTTTTCAAGAATTCCAAACTAAGGCCACAGGGAATTCTGAAATCCGCGTAGAGATCGCACCGGCTGATTTTGTGCTGGCTGACAGTTCCGCCAAAAGCCTCAATATCCGACGTGACAAGCTCGATCAGCTCTTTTTCTGACAGTTCCCAATGGAGGGCTTCCGATGCAAAGGACACGTAAACATTTGGACTTTGATTTGCCGATTCGTGTATGGATATGAAACCATCATATTCGGGATATTTAACATGATAACGGTAATTGCGGTTCCCGCCCGCATAAAATATATGCGGCCTTGACCCTTCTTCTTCGATAATATTTTCACCCTTTCCATAGGCATTTGCTTTTCGTTCATCAAATCTCTGTTTCAGCTCATCCCAATTGTCGCCCCAGGTAACGTAAAAACCGACATCCAGGGTATCTATGCCGCTAGTTAGACGATGTATGTTTTCAATGTCTGTAATTAGCGCATGGTGTGTTACAGACTCCACCATGCTCTTTTGCTCATCCTTGCACGCGCCTGCTTGCTTGCTCGCGCCCTCTCTACCGGGCGCGCCAAGCTGCGCGCTTTCGATTGTGGTTTTTTGTGTTTTCATAATTAAACCAAGTAATCGTCGCAAGCCTTATAAAAACAAAAAGGCTTTGTTCATGGATATAAAATTGATCCTGAAAAAAGCCTTTGATTGTTATATTTATTGATTGTCTTTATTTGTGCGCTTTTTTTATTTTTTTAATTTATTCTCTCCTTATTATTTTCTTATTTATAATTATTGCAGTCAGTATTTAAATTTTTTATTTGCGCTATTGTATTTTTATTTAATTGTCTATGAGCTCTTTCCAAGCTTTATGCGACGATAACCTTTCCTCCTTTCTAATTTGATCGGCAAGGTGTAATTTATGACGATGTCATAGCTTGCCGGTTTTTTTTGTTTCGATTTTCAGTTTCCCGTCTTTTCCCACGTAAATCTTTTCGCTATTGATTAAATTTTTAATGGTTGTAACGACCTTATCAGTGAAATGGGCTGCTTTTAGAATTCCTGCCTTGTGCAGGATGTTCATGTCATCCAGTCCAATGACAATTAGATTCCGCATTAATTTGCCTCGTGCAATGTCATATTTCTTCGCATAGTAATCTATTTTTTTTACGACTTCCGGGTCCAGCTGGACGGAATATTGTTTGTTTTCTCGTTCTTTCATGCGTCGCCCATTTTTTACTTGAGGGCTAAATACTACATTCATATTTCAATGTCAAGAAGTAATTTATATATTTTCCGGCACCGGCTCCGACGAGCCAAGAAAGGCCCATTCTCGCCGGTGCCTACACTGTGTTTTGATTATTTGATTAGTGATTTTTTAGGAGATGGTTTTTCGCTGCCTTTTAAAAGAGATGAATGAGGTTTCGAATCAATTCTAAAAAGGTTCATCCGTCTGATGTGTACTTTTGGCAATAAATGGTTTTTTGACCAATCGTTTTCACCTACAAAGGTGCAGTCTTTTGCATCTGTCAAAAATAAGGATTACTCATCGAATGCAATGCCTCTATATTTTTTTATCATTTCCACTATTCCCAATGGATAACCACCAGATAAAGTTGCTAAATTGTAGATATAGTTTTCAGAATAGTTGATGTTGTGTTTTTTTGCATACATACTAAATAAATTTTTAACATCATCTTTTTTAAGGTGGCTTAAAATTAATGTTACTGTCGGCATAAGTTGGGCTTTAATTTCAAATAAATTTTCTTCTGGTAGAAAATATTCTACAATGGCAATAAACTGAAAATGCTGCTCCATAATTAAATGGCGAAGAAAAATCTTTTTTTGAACGGTAATTTTTGCAACGTTGTCAAAAACAATAACGGGGAGGTGTCTTTTTGATGACTTCATATTAGCTATACGATAGCGCATGGATTTATACCCCATCTTTTCCCCTTGCTTGAGCTTCCTGGAGATAGCCACCTCTTTCATAATTTTTTCACTCATTTTTCCGGGCGTTTGGCTGAAATCAACAAAAACAAATTTTCTTTCATCAGCCATAATTCTAGCGATTTCTTTAATCAAGCTTGTTCGCCCAATCCCGAACTTTCCACCAAGAATAATATTTTTACCATCATTCAGTGAGTTTATAATTTTCTTTTTTTCGCTTTTCCTTCCCACAAATAACATCGTTGCTCTCTAATATAATTTAATGAACAGACAAATTTAGAATGATGCTTTTTCTATCTGAATGATCAGTTTTTTAATTTCGTCTGTTTGACCCTTTGTTCCGGAAATTAAGTTTTCTATTGTTGCGAGCTCTTCATGAATATAATTGATTGCCTGCAGCCGCATTTCTTCTATGGCGTTATTAACGCTCTTTTCCCACTGATAGGCCAAGCGGGAAATATTGATAGTTGCTTCTTTGGGAACATTGGCAATGAAATGTCGTTCGAAAACCTTCCGAAATAGAAACATGGGAATGAGAAACCATATCAGGTCAAGATGAATATCAAAAGGTTTTGTAAATGAGATGTCCGGATGGTTGGGTTCCATGACATCAATTTTCCAGTCCACCTCCGCCATCTTTACTCCGAGCACAGTTTCTATATTATCGTTGAGAAACTTGCAAAAAGCTTCCAACGCCCTGGAAAAAGATGCATGAGCTTTCTTCATCGTGCCAAGAAAATGACTATGTTCGTTTTTAGAAATTAAACGCAACTCTTCGGAAAGCGTTTCAGAAACCCAGGTTTCGTATTTCCGGGATAGCTTCCAGAGGTTACCTCTCCAGGAGGTAATATCCATCTCCAATTTCTTTATAGCTTTCTTTGTCAAAGGCGAGCGGAATTGCTCAAGGTATGTTTCAATCATTGGACGAGTTTGTCGCTGATGTTCACGGGCAATGATGCCCAGTTCCTCCCGTACAAGATCTTCATTAACCTTTTCATTAAGAATTTGGGCGCGAAGATTCTCTCTGTTCATATCTGCCTGCAGGGATGACTGCATAGCAATTTTTAAATAGCCCAGGCAGCTTTCTGAGAGAGAATGGATTTTATAATTAAGGATTCTAAAAAATTCAGAATCCCTATTTTTACAAATTGTTTTTAAAATATCTTCTTCAATGCGTTGTTTATATTCTTTCGTGTTCTCTTTAATTGAATAGAGATAAACAGGCAAGATTCTATGAAGTTCCCGCTGAAGCGTCTGCTGAAAAAACGCAATGACTTCATTTTGCTGTTCAGGTGAAAGAATGTCAGCCTTGGTCAATAGAAGAATGATATTTGGCGTATGACTGGTCAGTTCACGAATGAGGTCTAAATCATGTTCAGAAAGTGGACGGTCGGAACTGACGGCTAAAATGGCTGTGCCGACAGAGGGCAGCCATTCTTCAGACGTGGACTGGTGATATTTGTAAACGCTGCCTAATCCAGGAGTATCAACGAGACGTAAGCCCTGGTAATCTTGCATGGACGGCAATTCAATATCCACAATAGCGACGTTTTTTGAATTACCCGGATTTTCAGCTTCCGATGTGAATTGCACAATTTCGGCCAGGGGAATTTCAGTAATTGCTCCGTTGAAATGTCTTATTAATGCTTTTTCTCTAATCCCATATTGAACGCGGGTAATAGCCGTTGTAACGGGAATGGCGCCTACGGGTAAAACATTTTGACCTATAAGGTTGTTTAAAAAAGAACTTTTCCCTGCCTTGAACTGTCCCAGAACAGCTACGTCTATGGGTGGATTTTCTGAAAGCAGTGTTTGTGCGGCTTCCAGTTTACGTGCAAGAGACACCATCTGGAAACGATTGCATGCACTGGCAAGTATTTCTAAATGACCACGGATGTCAGAAATAGATGTCGGGGGCGAAATATTATCCATAATAAAAAACTCCCACAGATGATTTTTCTGCAGGAGTTATCAGCAATAATTGCGGTTACTTCAGGTGAACTCCATCACCGATTCAAATATTTGATCGTAACCATATTTTATAATAATTTTTTAGTCAATATGATTGTTGCTCAGTGGGCGAGCATTATAAAGTGAAATAGAGCATAAGTATTGATAATAAATTTTGCGACTTTCAGGAAGAACATCGTGCGTGGATGGAGTACGCAAGATTCGGATGAACCAAAATATTGAAAGGTGTGTCCCTGAGGGTGTCCTTTTTTCTGAAATTGAGTGATAATGAGTACAAACCATTACAAATAGGGGCACTCAGACCGTAGTAATATCAAATAATTGCAATAAAACAGGTGACTTAGATATCTTTCAGGTCCCCCTCTCACGCCGGAAACCGGGGTTCAAACCCCCGTGGGACTACCAAAATAAAAACAATAAGTTATATTCAGTAATGATGTTATTATTGCCTTGTTATTATTGCACTCCCCACAGTATTCCCTGGATGATATGACTCCAGCGGAATGTTTGTCAAAGAACACTAGAAACTCTATTTTTCAATTAAAGGAATCCGTATGGTAAAAGTGGTCCATGGCATTCATGTTC
>Ga0208459_1002782_pt1 | contig 14292 bp, 13 predicted proteins | sample AD_UKC087_MetaG_FD_184433 | JGI IMG/M metagenome (GOLD analysis project Ga0208459, IMG submission 184433) | Active sludge microbial communities of municipal wastewater-treating anaerobic digesters from USA - AD_UKC087_MetaG (SPAdes) (version 2) | ecosystem: Engineered > Bioreactor > Anaerobic >... | reverse complement strand
CAGTCTTTCCTTGATTGCTTCAGTGCCGTTTTCCTTTACGTCATGGAGCATTACTAAAATTTGATTTTCATTCCAGGATGTAAAAACATCACCTTTCCTGAGAGTCTTCTCAAGAACCAAAAATACATCGCTTAAGCTTTTTTTCATCTCAGGCTCATAGTAATTATTTACATTGCGATTAATTGTTATTATGCACAGATAATCGTTCTCATTGCTTCTCAGGGATTTCCTTTTCTGCAGATTAAAGAGGAATTTAAAATAGTCAATGCTGCAGTACATTGCTCCTTTTGCAGGTTCCTCCTCCAGATTTTTCTTGATTGCCGCAACATCCATATCAATGTTGTTAAAAGAATAGTTTTGTATTTTATTGACATAATCTATAAATCTTGGAGACGGCTTTGCATCAAGCTCCTTTTCTAGCATATTTGATGCATATTCGTAATGATTCAATGCCGCTTTATTTTGCCCGATTTTTAAAAGTGCTTCCATCAATTCAATATGTATATTTTCTTCAAATGGCTCAATAAGAATTGTTTTCTCGCAAAGAGTTACAATTCTTTCATTTTCATCATTCTTCTTCAATAAATCGATAAATTTATATAATGTCTTAAGGAACAATCTTTGATAGTAATTTCTTGTAGGCACCAGCCATACTTCATATGCATTATCCGACAAATACAGCCCCTTGTATAGATTTATGGCATTTTGATAATTGTTTATGGCGCTTTCTATATTGTATTCTCTGTCCCTGTCCCCTTTTTGAATAAAGCTTTCAAATTCGTCAATATCAATTACAGCGTTTTCCCCGATTTCAAGGGAGTAATAACCGTTTGTAAAGTTTAAATTAACATATTTATCCGGATCTTCATTTTTGGGAACCAGCAAATTGATTATTTTCCTCAGACGAAAGATTTGGGTACGGAGCATGTTTTTAGGGTCATCGGACTCGCTGTCTGACATTAAATTATCGATGATTGTTTCAGGCAGCAGCTTTTTGTTTCTAAACGTCAAAAAATACTCAAAAAGCCTGTATATCTTATACATGCGGGTTGAGTCTCTAAGTATTGACTGACCATCTGCTTTAATATCAAATTCTCCCAATGTACTTATGTAAAGCTTCATCATTTCCCCCTTGATATGTACCCTTACAAGCATAAATATTATAACCCTTATTTAAATAAATTTCAACATTTTTTTCACTATTACTAATTTTTGTTTAAATTTCGGTCATATTCTTCACTATTCCTAACTTTTGTTTAATTATCGACCATGTGGAATTAAATATGTATTTCACAAATTTAATCACTAAAAATCATATATACCGCCCTGATTTTATTTTATCACTATATTTCTACATTTAATTTGCTTTATAAATTTTCTTCTTGCCTGATTTATTTTATTACTTAATTCTACATTTAATTTATTCTATCACATTTTTTCCGAAATCATATGGTACTAACGGACCATTTTTAAGAATATTTCAACAATTCTGATTTACTCTAAGTTTATGAAATGAGAATGCAATTGCTATGAAGCATCTACTGTTTTTTTGACACCCGCAATAACACTAAGTTTATGTAAAGAAAATCCTATTACTAACCAAAGCATCTACTGTTTTTTTGACACCTGCAATTACTTTAAATTTATGAAAAGAAAATCCTATTGCTTCTTCTTATTTGCCTCTATCAACTCATTTACAAATAAAGACGGCTCCCCGGGAACCACTATATTCAGTTTATTCTTTGCGCGGGTCATACCCACATAAAAAACTCTCCGCTCTTCCTCCAGCTTTTTTTCATACTCGTCTGCAGAAATATTCTTATCAATATTCATATCTTCCATATTATCAATCATATAAACGTAATCGTATTCCAAGCCCTTGGCGCTGTGAATTGATGTAAGCGTGATATTTGCCTTCCTGTTTTCTGAAGCCCTCTTTATTACATCCCTCAAATTACTCAGCTTTTTTAAAAACTCATTAATATCGCTGCAGTATGAACCTATTTCCTCCAGAATCTCCAATATGTGAAGGGAATTTGACAGGCTGTACCGCCCTTCCTCCTGCATTCTCTCCAAATAATTAATATATTCCAGGTCTAATTTTATAAACCTTACTGCATTATTGGGCTTCATCATATTTATATAATTAATATCAGTTTTAAACTGCTTGATTTTCTCATAGACATTATAGTCAAAGTGCATATATCCGGACAAAATATCAAAAACACTCTTATCCCCCTTGCTGTCTTGAACCATCTTGCACATGCCCTTGGTAAAATAAGTGTAGCTTTTGTAATAAATCCTTGCAAATGCATCCCTGTCCTTGGGATTTATCGCCAAATTCAAAAATGCAAGAATGTCGTAAAGAACTGCATTGCTGAAAAACTTTGTTTTATCCTCTTTAATATAAAAATCAATATTATTTTCATAAAAACTATTTGCCGGTATCATGGCAGACATATTGTACCTGAATAATATGCCTACAGTCTTGTTCTCTGACCCTTTGCCCGCCTCTTTAACCACGTCGGTAATCAGCTTTGCCTGGTCTGCCCTGGTTTTAACCTTTATAATATTGATTTCATTTTCTCTTTTATTCTCTGTTTTTATAGCTTTTTTATATCTGTTTTTATTTATCCCGATAAAATTTCTTGCACCTTCCACAATATACTTGTCAGAACGGTAATTGTTGTCAAGGTAAAAAATTTTTCCCTCATTGTAAGTATCCTTAAACTTAAGCATGAAATCCGGATAACTTCCCCTGAATGAATAAATCGCCTGGTCGTCATCTCCAACCATAAACAAATTATCCCGGGTTATCAGTTTGATTATTTCATGCTGAATTTTGGATGTATCCTGCATTTCATCAATCTGCACATATTCAAAGGCATTTAAAACCTGCTCCCTGTAATTTTCAGAGTCGGACAATATTTTATAGGACAAAACCAGCATGTCGTCAAAATCAATCAGCCTGTTTTGAGACTTGTACATTTTATAATCATTGTAAAGCTTATCAAAACCTTTGATTTCAATTCCGTGGTCCCTGTATTCCTCCGGAGCAATCATCATATTATTGGCATATCCGATTGCAGATGATAGATTCTCGATTTCCTCCTCACTCACATAGGAGAAATATGACTTGGAATAATAATTTTTTAGAATTTCCGAGAGCACTTGATAATTATTTGTAAGCAGTCCAAAATTAATGCCCTTTCTTCTGTAAAAATCCCTTGCAATTTTATAAGAAAAGGCATGAATAGTCGAAAATTCAGTTTTTGCTTCATAATCCTGCCCGATGCATGCGAATCTTTCCTTCATGTCATTGGCTGCCATTTTTGAAAATGTAATGGTAAGAATTTTCCTGCTGCATTTGTTTTCATATAAAAGCCTTCCGGCTCTTGCAATGATAACAGTTGTCTTGCCTGAGCCTGCAGTGGAAAGAACCAGGGCATTTCCCCTTTCAAAGGAAGCCGCCTCCATCTGCCGGCTGTTTAATTCCATACCATTATTATTCTTGAAATATTCAAAATACTCCATATACCACCATTTATATGTTACTTTGAATCCGTTTTAAGATGCAGTAGCCCGATTTTATTCCATTGTGAACTTCATTCCACCCAGATAAGACCCTTCTACTTAACTTTACTATTTATAACAAGTATCCCAATAAACTCATGAAGGCAGTCAAAACCATTCCGACAGCTAAAATCAAACAAATGGCTCTTGTAATTTTACTTCTTTTATTTATGTTCATTTGAATCCTCCAACTCATTAATATACCATATTATAACACAAAATTTTCCCCTTTTCCATTGAAATTTTTGCTTAATATTTATATAATAATAAAAGTGAAATTTTTAAAGGAATAGATTATGAAGAATAAAAGGTCCGGATTAAAACGAAATAAACTAATAACTGTATTTATAGCAATAATTGTAATAATCGCTGCAATTACAATTGCAGAAAAAATAGTCGAGCCCATGGGCTATACTCCTCCTGACTACAAAAAAACTGACATTACAGGAATATTGGAAAAAGAGGAGCTGAGCGACGATGACTACAAGGAACTTTTTTATCAGACAGGCCTAGGTAAAACAGCCGTCGATGAAATTTTAAAAAAAGACGATGAATACAAGGAACAGCTCAGACAGACAGGTCTCAACGAAGAGGCCATTGAAGAAATGCTCGAAAAACATGTATCAGGCAAGGAAAAAATACTCAAATTTCAGGAAAATTTTTTCACCCGATACAATATATCACGGACAAAATCTGCGGTAATCGTAAACCATGAATACCTTGCGAATGAGGAAGGCAAACTGATATACGGTTTTGACCTGGCTCCCTATGAAAACGGATATGTATTGGTTACAAAAGCCACCCATTCATTGGGCTGGAGACATGGACACGCGGGAATAGTAACCGATGCGGAAAACGAGGAAACCCTGGAAGCAGTTTTGTTGGGAACGGATTCCATGCTGCAGGATATTGACAAGTGGAGATGTTTCCCTTCATTTATGATGATTAAATTGAAGGATGTATCCCAGGAAACCCTGGATGAAATCGCTGAATTTGCAAAAAATAATATGCTTGATGTCCCCTATGGGCTAACTGTGGGTGTATTAAGCAGCAAAAATCCCCTCCCGGAAAACATTGCGACCACTCAGTGTGCCCATATTGTCTGGTATCCCTTTATGCAATTCGGATACGATATTGACAGTGACGGCACCTGGCTTGTGACACCCAAGGATATTGCAAACAGCGGCCTGTTTGAAATAGTTCAAATATACGGTGTGAATCCGGAAGAAATCTGGCCGTAGCAGCTAGAACGTATAATTTGGGAACATTCCATCAAAGCCATCTTTCAAAGAGTTATATTCCTATGAAGGTTAGTCCCCATACTTGTATAAATTGGATTAAGTCGCACAAAAAAGAACATTCCCTTAAAGAAATGTCCTCTTCTTATGTACCGGTTGTTAGTCTTCTTCAGCCAGACCGCTGTGTTCCTCATATTCTAAATCATCGTCATATTCGTCATCGTCGTCGTCATAATCGAAGTCATAATCATCGTCATCATCATCTTCATATAATTCCAAATCTCCGAATACTTCTTCTTCAACAATTGATAAATCTTCATCCAGTAAATCTAAATATTCATTTACCTCATCCTGGTCTTCGACAATGTCACTCATTGAATCAGCAATTTCTTCAATAACTTCCATCAGTGCATTGAACAGTTTGCCTTCTCTTGTGTCTTCCTTCACGTCCAGCCCGTCAGCCAAACCTCTCAAATATGCAATCTTTTCATATAAAAAATCCATGTCTTACCTCCTATACTCTTGATAAATATTCACCTGTTCTGGTGTCAATCTTAACTCTATCCCCTATTTCAACAAAAAGCGGTACAGATATTTTTGCACCGGTTTCGGTTGTTGCAGGCTTGTTAGCTCCTGTTGCAGTATCGCCTTTAAAACCCGGTTCTGTTTCAACAATTTCCAGCTCAACAAAATTAGGTGCATTTATTTCAAATGGACTGCCCTCATAGAACCTCATCTGGGCAAAATCATTTTCCTTCAAATAAACAATCGCTTCCTCAACCTGTTCGTAATTTAGCGGAATTTGTTCATATGTTTCAGGATCCATAAAATAATATAATTCTCCGTCATTGTACAAATACTGCATATCCTTGGTTTCAATTCGAGCCAGAGCAAATTTCTCGGTAGGATTGAAGGTTTCTTCCCTGATAGCCCCTGTCACTAAATTTTTTAATTTAGACCTGACAAAAGCAGCTCCCTTTCCCGGCTTCACATGCTGGAAATCAATAACCTGCCACAATCCATTATTCCAAGAAATTGTTATACCCTTTTTAAAATCACCCGCTGTAATCATAGCTTCCTCCTTATGTATATTATAACCAGCAGTTACTTCCTTATTCCTTAATTAACGTCCTGCCTGTCGTGGGAACAATGGATATTTGCTTAGTTTTATTTGTCCTTGTATCCAATATTGTAAAAGTTCCCGAATTAATTGGTGTACCATTATGGGTAAATCCCACACTGCTTTCATGGTTTGAATACCCTATTTGATACCTGTCCTTAAACTTTACTGTTTTCTCAACAACAGAAAAATTTAGTATTTTGTAGTATCCTTTATCAGCATCAATGCTTATTCTATAGCTGGCATTTTCATCCTTCACAGACTGTATCTGCACATATCTTACATCCATGGCAAATTCATCAGCCATCTTCTCCAGATAAAACATATCCATGTCAATAACCAGTGCGGCTGATGCCAGTACAATGAATATAATTGAAATTGTAACAACTAATTCAATTAAGGTAAATCCTTTGTTTTGCATATCGCCTAAAATCTACCATAGGTTTATTTTATAAACTATTTGGGTGTTTGTCAATGAAATTATTTAATATTGGTCGTGACAAGGGGGTAAAATTGGACAGGGTACTGTCATGTGACAAGGGACGGGGGTCAGCCTGAACACCTGTTTGAAACCTCATCCGTGTCACACTGAGGTCTTGCTCTAAGAATTCAATTTCTCATATATGCTGTCTGAAAAGCCTCATATGTCTGTCCGTCCTTTTTCATGACAATTTTTATTTTTACCGCCCTGGCATCTTGAAAACTTTCATCCCTTAATAAAGAAATATAAATGCCATCCACATAATTTCCCAGCTCCACGGTGGGACTCATGTCCTTTTCCCCTTTACCGTAGCTGATAATGTTATTTCTGATAGCAAAAACGTAATTTTCATTATTATCTTCTCCATATTTAAAGGAAACCGTATTTACCGGGTATTCAGCCCCTGAACTTCTTACTGCTATCATGGAATAATTTTGAGTATTTAGTCTAGCAAAACTCATGGAATCGGAATCAACGATTCTCCCAGTCATGAAATTCAATATATACTGTGCCTGAAAGTCCATTTCCGAATCATTCCTCACAGTCCTGTAACCCTTATAAGTGCTTACGAAAAAAGACATGATCAACCCGATGACAATTGAGGAAATCCCCAACGACACCAAAAGTTCAATCATTGTAAAACCTTTGTTTTTCATGACTGCCCCCCTAACAGCCTGAGTGAAACGAAAGATCCCACAACTACATTTTTCAGTATGTTTAATAACTGTAGGTCATTCGTAATCAGCACCAAAATTTTTTTGAATAATAAACATATAATTTTGTGGTTGAAACTGCAGAATAAACTCCCAGATCAATTATTCCAATTCTGAAACTCAATATAGCTTCTCACATCATACAAACCTGCTTTCACATCATCAAATTCAGGCACACTTATAACCAGGTCTACCCCTGTAATCCTGTCAACATTATTTTCATTGACATACTTAGACTGCAGTATTACGGTAAGCAGCCCATCATTAAATATCAGAGCATTGGCATTCAGCACTTCTACCGAAGGATTTTCTGCAGCTTCAATTCTATCCTTAATTTTTGCTTTTATATGAATTATATAATTGTTAATAAAAATAATTTCTGTCTGAATTAAGTCCAAAGGGTTGATTAATAAATAATCTTCAGCCATCTGCAATGCTTTCGCAATTGATTCATCAATTAAAACACAAGACTTAACATAGGCTTCGTTAAGCCCTGTTTCAGACATATAAAAGCACTGTTTGGAATCCATATTAACCCTCTTAATTTCATATTGCTTTGCTGCCACACTTAAAACAGACGTTCCCAAAACAATTACCAGTGCAATTACAATTACCAGAAGAACCATTGTGGAACCTTTATTATTCATAAACTATACTGCCCCCCAAACTTTCAACCACTTCCCCGTCACTTAAAATATCAACCTCTATATAGTGCAGCCCGTAGCTTGCCGGAATGACTCTTATCTCAGCGCTGTAATCATCCAATACATCCAAAACAGTCCTTTCATAACACATTCCTTCACTGTTGTAATCAAAAATTTCTGTGTCAATACCACCCATAGCCCTAGTTTCTTCCATGTAATATTGAGCAGTTTGAATAACCCTGTAATCCTTTTGGCCTTCGCTGTTTATTTTCTGTGCCAATACCAATAAATTCATCAAAGGGCAGATTACAGCACCCAGTAATCCCAAAGTCATAATCACTTCCACCAATGTCAGTCCCTTGTTATTAAACAACCGTTTCATGACCTTGCACCAGGATATTCATAGGAAGAGCATAAAACAATATATTCACCGCTGCATGAACACCGCTTTCAATAGTCAAAACGCTGATATCCTCAACAGAAACCAGCATGCAGCTGTTTTTAACATCATCCACAAATTTAAGCACCTTGTTAAATTCACTGTCAAAATCAACCGTTACCTTCATGCTAATCCCTGTGTCGTCAGACAGAATCGGCATGGCTTCGCTGAACTTGATACTGCTCAGCTCTATATTATTCTTCCTCGAAATACCGATTAATTCACTTATTATTTCTTCCTGTAGAATTTCTCTATCTATATTTAATTCATTAACTTTCTTAATTAAATAGTCTTGATTTTCTTCATACAAGCTTTTTAGATTTATGTCCTGGTTCATATTTTCATATTCAGCGTAAATATTTTTGTATTCATCCCCCACAGATAGCTTTGCAAATATCCTGAAAGGTATTCCGGACACAAAAAAACCTATTATTGCAACTATAAATATTAAAACTAATGGCCTGCTGAATTTTATGCTATTTTTCATCTTTGCTCACTTCCTTCAATTTCAACACTATTGAATAGGAAAATGGCTCACCGGATTTTGACTGAACCGCCGGCATATAAGCACTCTTAACCTGTTCAATTTCCTTCAAATCAGAAAAAAATAAGGCAGCTTCACTCATGGAAGGAGAAAGGCACAAAAGCTGTGTGCTGTCCCTGCCCGAATAAATTGAAGTTACCCTGGTTTCAAAAGGTTTTATCCTGTAAACTTCTCTTAAAATATTTGTATCAACATAATCATTTGCTGCCGCTGCCGCCTTAAGCTCTTGAGCTTGCTGTAAATAAAATTTCAAATAATCCGTTTCATTTTTTATCCCTTCAATCACACTGTAAATTTGATTATTTTCCCCATCATCAATATATGAACTCATTGCAGTAACTTCATTTCTCATGACAGCTTGGGAATTAAAAAATCCGGATAACGCGGTGGATGCTGCTGCAATTATCAATAAAATTGCAGCATAACGGCATTTATTTTTAAACTTTAATTTCCTATCTGTGTTTAGATCTAAATTCTTGTTATTACAAAGCAACATTAAAAAGGTGTTGAAGTATTTACTTAACTCAAAATTATCAGGAATTTCTACTGTTAAATCGGATACAGTGCTGATTACTTCACTGCTTAAATTCAACTTAGTTTTGATTGCTTCTTTGTATTTCTGATTAAAACTGCCGTAAATATACATCTTATCTATAGACCTGTTCCCGCTGACCGAATAATAACATCGCATAAACTTAGCAATTAGTGCTGCAAATAAATCGTCATCAGTTGCAACCTCCCAATACCCGTGCTGAGAATGTGGCTCTGCAGACTTTTCAATATAGTTATTTTCAAACTCAGAGCTAATATGAAAATCACAAAGACCATTATTTGCAACTGCAAAGGAAACAGAGTTTTTACTTACATTGAAAAATGAAATAATTTCAGAATTATTCAAAACAACATCATTAATCTTAAAATTATTTTTATACAATGCATTTATACAATTGAGGGAAATATCAATTTTCAATAATTTTAGTTTTAATTTTGCAGCTAACTCTATATATTGACCGATTAAAATCAAAGGAACACAATAAACAATATATTCCGCATATTGTATTTTATTTTCATCAGTAACATTAGATACTTCATAGATTATTTTATACTTACTTAAATCTGCAGAAATTCTTTGTTGCAGCTCTATTTGCAGCATGGACAGAATATCCGAGTTTTTCTTTAAAAAAGGCAGCTTAATTGTTCTAATCATAATTTCGGTTGAATTAATTACAAAATAAGCCTTCCTTGTTTTTACTTCGCTCCTTTTTAATTCTTCATTAATTATTTTGACAGCCCCCTCCATGTCAATGATTTTCCCATCCTTAACACAGGCAGTGTCAATGGACATACATCTTAAAACAGACAATTCTTTACCCTTTTTTGACGCTTCGATAATTTTTATATTATTATCTATTTCAACAGATAAAATCATTGTCATAATATCACTCCCTGATATTTAACTTCTCCTTTAATGCCGATTGCAATACTTGAGAAAAATTAACATTCTTATCTACAGCCATATTATTTAACCACAATGGTATTGTAAGAGTTTTTTTAATTGATTTTTCAAAGTGTTTCTTTGCATATTCTTCAACATCCACAGTAATAATATTAACAAATGCTTCAGCATAATCATCGTATTCTGCCGATAAGTCTATATCATTCATATTTGAAGGAGAATTTACTTTCATTCCTTCCTTTTCAGCTTCAAACAAATATCCTGCAAGGCAATCGACTGCCATATACAAAGCTTCATCTAAAGTTTCACCGCAAGTTGCCAAATGATTTAAGTCAGGAAAAATAACCGAATATTCTCCATCCCTTTCCTTATAAATACACGCCGGATACGCAGACAACATAATAACTCACCTTTCCTTATTTTAATAGTATGATATACTCATCATTTCAATCCTGCCTGTTTTAATACAGAACTGACAACTCCCTTTGGTATATCACCCGCATGGTTCGGAATAGTTACTTTCCCCGTTTTTACGGGATGTACATATTGAAAATGTGACCCAACGCATGATTTTAATTTCCACCCGTCAGATAATATTATCTTTTCTAAATCTCTAAATTTCGTAATAACCACTCCATTATTATTATATTATCATATACGTATTGTGTCAATACGTATCCAGATTTTAGGGACAATAAATATAACTCAACTATTCAGGCATGCTCATTGCACAGTATTAACCATTTCAAACATAGGCAAGACCATTGATATCACAATGAACCCTATTACAATTGCCATAATCACAATCATTACAGGTTCCAACAATGTTGTTAATCGATGAATTGCAGTTTCAATCTCCTCATCATAAAAGTCAGCGGTCTTGTTTAATACTTCTTCTAAAGAGCCTGAATCCTCTCCGATTTTAATCATGTAATAAACCATTGGCGGGAAAACCCCTTGATTTTGAAGTAAAAGAGAAAGTGGTAATCCTTTCCTTACATCTTCTTTAACCTCTAAAATCTTGCTGCAAATATAAAGATTTCCCGTTACTCCCGAAACAGTTTCCAATGCACCAAGAAGTGAAGCACCACTGCCTAACATAGTTGACAAAGTTCTTGAAAACCTCGAAGCAGCAACCTTTATAATCATATTTTTAACCAGTGGAATTTGAAGTTTGAGATAATCCTTTTTTACCCTGAATTTATGTATTCTCAAAATAGAAGAAGTAATAAAAATAACGGCAGCAATCCATAGAACAATCAAAAACCAAAAATTCTTTAATAAATTGCCGATATTTATTATTACCAATGTTAATTTAGGAAGCGGAACACCGGAACTTGCATACATTTCAACGAATGTAGGCATGATTGATGTAAGAAGGAATATTACCACCGCAATACAAACAATGGAAAGAATAATTGGATAAGTCATTGCAGATTTTATTTTGTTTTCAATTTTATTTTCTTTTTCATAATGAATTGAAAGTCTGTCCATAATTACATCAAAATTACCGCTCAATTCTCCGGCTTCAGCCATACTTATAAAAGTCTCCGGAAATGCACCTTTTCTCAACCTCAATGTTTCTGAAAATGTATGTCCTTTTTGCAGCTCCTCATGCATTAACCCTATGTACCCTCTTAATTTTCTATTTTCAGTCTGCTGCTTTAATATTTTCAAAATGCTGACAATGGTAACTCCTGCCTTTAACATTGCATGTGTTTGCTTGCAAAATACAGCCAAATCCTTTGACTTTACATTCTTCGAGATGTTTCCCAAATTTATAGTTTTTTTATCGTTAATTTTTACAACTGTATATTCCTGCAACTTCAAGAAATCAATTACATCCTTTCGAGAATTACCTGCACAGGTAATCCTTTGCTTATTCCCTGATATATCTATAACATTGCATTTGTACGAAATCATAATTACTCCTCATGAGCTCCTTCGGCTTCGCCTCAGGATGACAAATTACAAATGGGGTTAGGGCATCTGACAAATGGGGTTAGGGCATCTCGTAAATCACCTGTGAAAATTCTTCTATGGTCGTAACACCTGCCAATACCAATTCCCTGCAATTATCCCTCAATGTTGTCATCCCTGCCCCTTCGGCGATGGCAGCAAGTTCATCATTACTTCCTTCATTTTGAATAGCAGATCTCATGGCCTTATCGATTATTAATACTTCGTGTATAGCAATTCTACTGCTGTATCCGGTGTAGTAACATTTTGGACATCCCCTGCCCTTGTACAGCATTAAATTATTTTTAATCCCCATCAAACTCTTCTCAGCCACATTAGCTGCATACTCTTCCCTACAGTTATTACATATTTTTTTTACCAATCTTTGAGACACAATTCCCCTTAATGAAGCAGCAACCAAAAATGGCTTAATTCCCATATCCTTTAGACGCATAATTGTAGACACAGCATCATTGGTATGTATTGTTGAAATGACCATGTGCCCTGTTATAGCTGCCCTCACGGCAATTTCCGCCGTTTCTTCATCCCTGATTTCGCCTACCATAATAATATTAGGATCCTGTCTTAATATAGACCTTAATCCTGTAGAAAACAAAAGTCCCGCCTTAATATTGACTTGAAGCTGATTAATCCCTTCAATTTTGTATTCCACAGGCTCTTCAATTGTAATAATATTTTTATTCAGCTTATTTAATTCATACAAAGCCGCATATAACGTTGTTGTTTTGCCGCTTCCCGTTGGTCCTGCCGCCAAAATTATTCCATTTGGAACATCCAATAATGAATTAAACTTTTCCATATTGCTCAATGTGAATCCTAATTCCTCTTTTGTTTTAAGAAAATTATTCCTGTCCAATATTCGAATTGCAATTTTTTCACCATACACAGTTGGAATCACTGAAATACGAAGGTCAACAACCGTATCATCAATTTTCATTTCAATTCGCCCGTCCTGAGGCAGCCTCTTTTCCGCAATATTCATTCCGGCTATTATTTTAATCCTTGTTACTATCGCTGACTGTGTCTGCTTTGAAGGAGTAAGAATTTCCTGCAGCTCACCGTCTACTCTGACCCTTACCCTTATTCTGTTTTCTAATGGCTCAATATGAATGTCGCTTGCTCCCATCTTCAGTGCTTGACTGATTAATGAATTTATTAATCTTACAACAGGTGAATTAGCTATGCTTATAATATTTTCATCATTCTCATCCGCCGTTTCTTCTGAAACCGGTAATTTTTCCTTGTCAAAATCCTCAACTGCCTTTTCTGCACTTCTTTTGCCCATGTGCTTTTCAATTGATTCAATAATCTGAGATTTACAAGCAAGCACAATTTCTGCCTTTCTTCCTGTTTCAGTCTCAATATCCTCTATGTAAAATATATTCAGAGGATCCTCCATTGCAATAAGTATTTTTCCTTCCCATGCTTTTAGCGGTATGGATAAAGTTCTTTTAGCTGTAATTTCTGACAATAAATTTGCCGCATCAGAATCAATATAATAATTATCTAAATTTACAACGTCAATTTTTAACTGTTCGGATAATGCCCTTAACAAGATAATTTCCGTAATATAATTATTTTTAATCAATATTTCCCCGAGCTTCCGGTTATGCTGCTGTTTCAAAGCTTCATTCAACTGTGCATACGTTATTTCATTTTGATTCAATAAGATTTCCCCAATCTTTGAAAAACTGCATACGCTATTCATAAATTCACTCTCTTCAAGCTATATTTGTTTAGTTATAACTTATTATGTATCTTTAGGGGTTTCATTATATTATTCAACCACACCTGTGTCAATTTAACTAAACGTTTTATTGATTACAGTAAAAGCTACATTTAATTACAATCAATTAATACAAATAAAGTAAATGCTGTTATGATTTTCCATTTATGTTATGAACTTTTTATAACCTTATACAATAAAAAATGACGATTTTCGCGTCATTGTAATGAATAAGCGGACAAATGAAGATTTAAGCGGTACCTATCTATATTGATTGGGTCAAGTCCTTTTTTTGGTGTAAATTCATTCGGTAAGAATGTAATATAAAATAAATAATTTAAAAACTTTTAAATATTTTAGAAATCTTGCCATTTATCA
>Ga0208459_1002773_pt1 | contig 14337 bp, 9 predicted proteins | sample AD_UKC087_MetaG_FD_184433 | JGI IMG/M metagenome (GOLD analysis project Ga0208459, IMG submission 184433) | Active sludge microbial communities of municipal wastewater-treating anaerobic digesters from USA - AD_UKC087_MetaG (SPAdes) (version 2) | ecosystem: Engineered > Bioreactor > Anaerobic >... | reverse complement strand
TAAGAAGCCGAAATTCATCTATCTGATCCCCGATTTTCAGAATCCCGCGGGCGTTACCATGACCGAGAAACGCCGCAAAGAAATCATCCAATTGGCGCACAAATATGACGTTTTGATCATTGAAGACAGCCCATACCGCGAACTGCGCTACGAAGGTGAAACTCAGAAGACCATGTACGAACTGGATGGCACCGGTCATGTGGTAATGCTGGGCACCTTCTCCAAGATCTTCTGCCCCGGTTTCCGCATTGGCTGGGTGGTTGGTCATCCGGATGTGCTCGATAAGATCGTGGTGGGCAAACAGGCCACCGATCTTTGCACCCCTCCCTTTACCCAGAGAATCGCAGCCCGTTACATGGAAAAGGGCCTGCTGGATCCCAAGATTGAAGACATCCGCAAGATGTATTCCGTAAAGCAGAAAGGCTTCCTTGCCGCGCTGGCGCAGTATATGCCTGAAGAAATCAGCTGGACTAAGCCTGAGGGCGGTCTCTTTATGATGGCTTATGCTCCCAAACAGATAGATACCAATGCTGTGCTGCTGGATTGCATCAAACAGGCAAACGTAGCCTACGTAGCTGGAACTTCCTTCTACTGCGATGGCGGTGGTCAAAACACCATGCGTCTGAACTTCTCCTATGAAACCCTGGAGAAAAACGAAGAAGGCGCAAAACGCCTCGGCAATTTCTTCAAAGACATCCTGGCCAAGAAGTAAACAATATATAAATACTGGAGGAACAATGTCCACCAAAGTCATTAAAGACCGTGCGGGCATGATCATCAAAGAGGAAGATGCGCTGGAAAAGATGGAAGTGGAACTCACTGAAGTCAAGGCTCCCGGCGACAAAGATTCCCCGGTGTTGATCTATTACAACTGGTGCAAAAAGTGCGGCATCTGCGTAGCTTTTTGTCCCACAGGCTGCTTGGGCCTCAAGAGCGATGGCTCGCCCTACGTTCAGGCACCCGAGAAATGCATCCATTGCGAGACCTGTGACCGCCTGTGTCCTGATTTTGCGATCACCGGAGCCAAGGAGAAATAATGCTAAAGACCAAGAAAAGCGAAAGCACCAAGGCAATATCACCTAAAGCTAGCCCTACAAAGGCGAGCGTGAAACAAGATAGTAAGATCAAAGAATTGCAAAGCTCGCGCGAGCGTAAGACCGTGATCATGCAAGGCAATGAAGCCGTAGCCTACGGTGCGCTGGATGCCGGAGTGAATTTCTTTGCCGGTTACCCGATAACTCCATCCACGGAAGTGGCAGAGATATTGGCTGCCGAACTGCCCAAACGTGGTGGAGTATTTGTCCAGATGGAAGATGAGATAGCTTCCATTTGTGCCATCACCGGAGCTTCTCTGGCTGGTGCCAAATCCCTTACCGCTACCAGCGGACCGGGATTTTCCCTGATGCAGGAAGGCATTGGCTTTGCCAAGATCACCGAAACTCCATGCGTGGTGGTAAACGTGCAACGCCTTGGACCCTCCACCGGTATGCCGACCAGCCCTGCCCAGGGCGATATCATGCAGGCTAGATGGGGATCCCATGGCGATTCTCCTTCCATCGTGCTGTATCCTGATAGCGTGAAAGAAGCATACGAGCTTACCATCAGAGCGGTCAATCTGTCTGAAAAATACCGTACCTGCGTTATCCTGTTGATGGACGAAGTGATAGGGCATATGCGCGAATCAGTACGCCTTCCCGATATGGCGAATGTACGCGTTATTAACCGCATCAAACCTACCGTTCCTCCACACTGGTACAAGCACTACGACGAAAACCAGAAGTATCTCTCACCCCTTGCCAGCTACGGCGAAGGCTACAGATTTCATGTAACCGGTCTTACTCACGATGCGCATGGATTTCCTACCAACAAATCCAGCGAAGCCGCAGAGATGATGGAACGTTTACGTAAAAAGATATCTTACAACATCCGCGACCTTGTGCAGATCGAGAGCCATCAGATGGATGATGCCAAGATAGCCATCTTCACAGCGGGAATCACCGCCCGTGCCGCCAAAGCCGCTATTGCCATGGCACGCTATGAAGGCATCAAGGTGGGGCTGCTGCGTCCTTTGACGATTTGGCCATTCCCCGATGACGCAGTGCGTAAAATGCTGCGGGACGTGGATACTGTGATCGTGCCGGAGCTCAATCAGGGACAATTGATTCACGAAATCCGTCGCCTCACCAAAGATAAGAGCGACGGGGACGTAATCACGATACAGCGCGTAAACGGGCAGTTAATCACGCCAAATGATATCCTGCGCAAAATCAAGGAGGCTTGTTAAAATGGCTAATATCCCTCAGAAAGTGGTACATCAGTACCTGCGTCATGACAAGAAGTTTCCGCACGTTTGGTGCGCCGGATGCAGCAATGGTATCGTCTTGGGTGCCATCATCCGTGCCCTGGCTTCGATGAATGTGAACCGCGACGACGTGGTGATGGTTTCTGGAATCGGTTGCTCTTCACGCATGCCGGTATATATCGATCTGAATACCCTGCACACCTTGCATGGCCGGGCGATTGCCTTTGCTACGGGCGTGAAACTGCACAAACCGCACATGAAAGTGATCGTGGTAACCGGAGATGGCGATTGCACTGCCATCGGCGGCAACCACCTGATTCATGCTGCGCGTAGAAACATTGACCTCACCGTGATCTTGATCAATAACAACATTTATGGCATGACTGGCGGACAGTGCTCACCCACCACCCCGCATGATGCCATCGCTACCACCGCCCCCTACGGCAATATCGAGCCTGATTTCAATATCTGTAATCTGGCTTTGGGTGCCGGCGCCAGCTTTGTGGCCAGAACCACTGCCTTCCATGTGATGGAGATGCAAAACTACTTCCAGAGCGCGATGGAACATCCCGGTTTCTCGCTGATCGAAGTGGTATCTGCCTGCCCGGTGATCTATGGCAGGTTGAATAAAAAAGGCGGCGCACCGAAGATGATGAAGGAATTCAGGGACAATTCCATCCCGCTTACCGCAGTGGAAAAACTGCCTCCGGAACAGGTGGAAGGTAAGATCCAGCGCGGCATCCTGCGTAAAGAGATCCGTCCTGAATTCTGCAATGCCTATGCAGACTTGATGTCCAAAGTGCAGGACAAGGAAGGTAAATAATGGATAAGAGCTACGAAATCCGCCTATCCGGTAGTGGTGGACAGGGTTTGATCCTTGCCGGTATCATCCTTGCCCGTGCGGCAGTGATCGATAAACACAAGGTTACTCAGACTCAGAGCTACGGTCCAGAATCCCGGGGTGGTTATTCCCGAGCGGACGTGATCATCAGTGACCGCGAGATCTATTTCCCTGAAGCCACGAACTTTAACTGCCTGCTGGCTCTTACTCAGGAAGCTTGCGATAAGTACCTCTTTGACCTGAGAGACACAGGCATCCTGATCATCGATACTACCTTTGTGAAGAATCTGGCCCTGGCGGCTGATAATACCTATGAATTGCCCTTCACAGAGATCGCCATGGAAAAGCTGGGCAGCCCGATTTCTACCAACGTGCTGTCTCTGGCCTTCTTGGTGAAAGTAACCGGAATCGTATCGGAAAACGCTTTGGAAACCTCCCTGCGTGAAACCGTAAAGCCGGCCTTTGTGGATCTGAATCTCAAAGCGATGAAACTGGGCTTTGACATGGCCAAGAACTACAAGAAATAGGACTATAGGTATGATTAAGCATATCAGCCATATCGGCATCGCCGTAAAAGACCTGGATGAAGGCATCGCCTTTTATCAAAAGCTGGGCCTGGTGCTGGAAGGTACCGAAGAAGTCCCCTCTCAAATGGTGAAAGTGGCCTTTTTCCCCGTGGGAGATACCAGAATCGAGCTATTGGCGCCGACTTCCGAAGAGAGCCCGATCGCCAAGTTCATCGAAAAGAAGGGTGAAGGCATCCAACACATCGCTTTTGCGGTGGAAGACCTGCCTCAAGCCCTGAAAGAAACCGAAGAAGACGGCATTCGCCTGATCGACAAGGAACCGCGCCCCGGCGCACATGGTGCCGATATCGCCTTCCTGCATCCCAAATCTACGAGTGGTGTGCTGATCGAATTCTGCAAAGAAAAACACTGATAAGTACTAAACGATTGTAAGGGGTGAGACCATCTACGGTGTCACCCCTTTGTTTTTTAGCTTGACGCCTTTGCGCAAAATGGAAAACATTGCCCCAAGAGATATTGGAGGTCTCATGAGGAAAATAGTGCTGTTACTGATCCCCGTTATACTGCTATGCATACTGCCTTTGCGGGCAAAGCTGACTGTCTTGGAATCATCGCTGCCCGCTGGAACATCCTCTCCCTATTTTAGCGCGGAGAGCTTCGTACCCTCTGAGATCACGGTAGAAGGGGAAAGTCTCATCACAGATACCGGAATGCATACAGGTAAGATAAGCGGAGTGGTACGGAACAGTGACGGACTGCCGGTTGGTGGGCAGATACTAAGCCTGATCAAGGATCAAATGCTTATCTCCAGATGCGCCAGTGCTACCGACGGCAGCTACCTTTTCCAGGGGATTCCCGGTGGTGAGTATGTATTGGTCTTGAACCAGACCCCCGATAAGCCCTTTTACTGGCGGATGGTGCGGCACAGGGAAAATAGCCTCAGCATTGCCAATTTCCGCATCCTGTACAGCGCTTCCGATCACGGTGGAAGGCACAATGCTCCCACCTGGGATATCGCTCCGGGCAGTACCTTCATCCATCGTCCCATCCCTGTCTCCGGAGCGTATGTGGCTCCGCAGCCTCCGCCTTACGAACCGGAGGCTTATGTGCCAGGGATTCCTCCAGGCTGGGTAAGTCCTCTGCAGTATAGCTATCTACCTCTGGGGTTGGATATTGATACGGCGGCCTACCCGCTGCTGCGGCGACATCTGCTGGATGGGCATTTGCCGCCGGCGAGTAGCATCCGGCCAGATGAGATTTACAACTACATTGATTATGGCTTTCCCAAGCCCGAGTCAGATCAGGACATCAGGATCACCGCTGAAGTCGCGCCTCTGCCCTGGAATCTGAAACGGGACTTGCTGCTGATCGGTTTCAAAGCCAGGGACACGATCAGCGAGCAGCGACAGAATTCCAATCTGGTATTTCTGGTGGATGTTTCCGGTAGTATGGCTACTCAGCAGAAGCTTCCTCTGGTAAAGCAGGGGCTGCAAGAGCTGCTCGCCCAGATCGGAGAAAAAGACCATGTGAGCATCCTGGCCTACGATCGCGGCAAAGCCTGGCTCCTGGCTACGGGAGACGGATTGGATAAGGATAGACTCGCATCTGCGATAGATAAACTGTCCGCCGGGGCTACAGATGAAGGCGAGGCTGCCTTTGATCTTGCCTTTGTGCTGGCCAGAGAGTACTACATCTGGAAGGGGATAAACAGCATCTGTTACCTGGGTGATGGTGCTTTTGACGAGGGTGGCATCAGCAGGGAGACTTTGGACGCAGTGGCAGATATTGCGGAGTATGGCATCAGCATTTCGGCCATCGGCTTTGGTAGCGGGCATTACAACGATCCCAATCTGCGGGGGCTGACAGCCGCGGGCAAGGGCAGTTATGCCTATGCCGATAATCCCCGGGAGGTACAGAACACGCTCTATGCCTTGTATTACAACGGACTCTTTCCGGTGATCCGCGATCTTCAGATGGGGATCAGTTTCAATCCACACAAAGTGAAAGCATATAGATACTTGGGCTTTTCAGATGGTCGCGCTGACGCTGCCAGAGGGGCAGTAACAAACTACCCGGGGCATAGCATCCGGGCATCGGAAAGCGGGATTTTTATGTTTGAGATCATCCCTCTTGATTCCAAAGAAGTGATTCCGGGTTTACCGGAAATGAGGATGGCAGAACCCACCCCGGGGAAAGGCCTTGCCGAGATCTGGTACCAATATCGGGATCCTGCGGGCACAGGTAATAAAAGCTATAAGTATGATGCGCCAGAGAGGAGTATCAGTTTGGAGGAAGCATCTGCCAGCTTCCGCATGGCCAGTTCAGTATTGGGTCTTGCGCTCAAGCTGCAGGGGAGTGAAGAAGGTGCTCTTGACTGGCCCATGCTAAAAGACTGGGTGAGAGACGCTGGCGGTAAAGATGGCTACGAGTTTCAAAGCGAAATCCTCGATCTAATTGAACGCGCACAGGCACTATCTAAACCCTGAGGGAGCATTATGAAAGCAAGACTGATCCTGATTCTGGGCATTATCTGCATGGTGTCAGGCTGCACATTTGATTTACCCTTTTACAGCCACGAGTTTCGGCACAAATCCAGTATGAAATACAACCAGGAGGGGCGCCGCTGGTATTTCCATGATGTCAAGGGCGAGGACAGCGATTTCATGATCATGACCTTCCCGCAGCAGAAGGGATCCGGACTGTTGATCATGACCCCTCAGGGCAGAAGAGTATCGCAGATAAACATCCCCCTTGGCGAGATCAACAATGTGGTGGTGCTCAGCAATCCCCTTGATCATAGCAGAGTGATGTTTATAAGCGTAAACACGGGCAACGAGCTCTATCTGATGTCGGTCAAGTATACCTGGGAATACCCCTTGAAGCGGGAAACCAAGGTCTTTGAGTCTTATCCCAGAGATGACAATTTGATGCATATCCAGGCCTACAAATGGTCGGGTATCATGAGTGCAGTGCTTCTGGAAGATATCGATGAAGACGGCAGGTTAGAACTGGTGGTGAATGCGTGGGACGGCTTTAGCGCTAATCCCCGCGGACTGATGGCATACGATTACCTCTCAGGTAAACTGAAATGGTTTGTACGGACTCCGATCAGTCTGCGCGGCCCTGTCTTTGACGATTTTGACGGGGACGGGCATCGGGAATTTGTGCTGGGATCCATATCCTTCAAAAACACAGAGCTTAGCTACGACGGATTGGACGATCGCAATGGGCATCTGCTGGTGATTGATCGTTTCGGGAAGCTCATATACACTCAGAGAGTGCTTACTGGACTCAGCGATGTGAATGTAGCTGCTGAGGATATGGATCAGGATGGCAAGCCCGAAGTCGTAGTTTTGGCCTTGCAGCGTGGGAGCGAGGGCACCGAAAGCAGGATTCTGCATTACGATTTTGATGGCAAGCGTTTGATCAAGAACAAGGAACATATCCTGTCCGGAAATCATGAGTCCTTGAATTACCAGGAGTTCTTATTCAAATCCGATGGCAATAGTGCGCGTAAGATTCTGGTAAATGACGTCCAATCTGGACTGAAGCTCTACGACGAATTGTTAAACCCCGTCATCAGCGGATCGATCGGGATAAACACCCTCTTTGATATGGGCGATGTGAATCTGGATGGCGCTCAGGAATTGCTGGTAATGAATAGCAACGACGAAATCCAGCTATTGGATAACAGGCTCAAAGCAATTGCCGGAATGAGGAATCCCTTCGCCGGAAAGGGAGTGCCCAGAGTGGAACTCCTGCAAACTGGAGCGGACAGCAATCCCCTGGTGGTGTTGTCGATGGACGATACGATCAGCTTTTATGAACTGACGCATATCTCCTATCTTTTGTACCTGTATCGTCTTATCGAAACATACGGTTTCTGGATCAGTTTGTTTTTCCTGGCGATTATCGTGCGGGCCATGATCTCTTTACGGCACCGCGATAAAGCACTGGTGGTGGCGACCAACAAATGCTACACGGGCTTCATCCTGATCAATGCGCGCTCCCGCATAGTCTTCGCCAATCGTACTGCCATCAATCTGGCTCAGCGGATTAAGAACGGGTGTAATCTGGAAAAGCTTGCCGATTGCTTCCCCGAGATCAGCGACGCCGTCAATCAGCTGCGCACTCGCAGGGTGGATTATGATGATCTTGAGATGGAACTGGCTGGTGATCATTATAATGTACACATCGAGAAACTGCCAGGATTACGCCGGCGTTACATTATCTCCCTTGCTCTTCCCCTGGAACAGACTGGATCGGACAAGCTGGGCTGGGCGGAAACCGCACGGAGGCTATCCCATCACGTACGTCGTCACATCACCAACGTGCTGCTGGCCCTGGATCCCATCGAAGAGAGTATGAATGAGAGTAGCAGGGAATATCTGCAGATCGTGCGCGGCGAGATCGAAAAGATCAGGGTCTTCACTCACGCTTTTCAGCGCTTTACAGAGCTTAAGGATTACGATCTGAAACTGATCGATGTGATTCCCCACGTGGAGCATGCATTGCAGCAGATTCGTCTGCCGGAAAACGTAAATCTGATCAAAAACTATGGACTTACGAGCGTACACGCGCAGATCGAGCCAATCCGCTTTGAAGAAGCCCTGATCAACACCCTGAATAACGCCACCGAGGCGATGCCAGAGGGTGGCAGCCTGCACCTTAGTGTAATGGTTTTCCCAAAACACAGCAGTCCCCGGGGTCAGATGAGTGTCCTGGTGGAAATGGAGGATACCGGCAAAGGCATACCGGAAAAGTATATGCAGGATATCTGGCAACCGTTCTTTACCACAAATCAGTCTGGCACCGGGATCGGAATTCCAGAGACCAAAAAGATCATGGATTCCATGGGCGGCTTGCTGGATATTCAAAGTGAAGAGGGTGTTGGTACCACCGTATCGCTTTGGTTGAAAGGAGAATCTGATGTATAAACTGAGGGTTTTGATCGCCGATGACGATCATGTATTCTGCAGACTGACCGCTGATGTGATCCGCTCTGCCGGATATGAGGCGGATACTGCCCGGAGTGTGGATGAGCTGCGTGATATCCTGCGCGAATCCACTTATGACCTGATGATGCAGGATATGTGCTTTCCTGCCTTGCAGGATGGCTTCACCATGCTGGAAGAAGTGCACGAAAAGTACCCCGCCATGCCGATTCTGATGATCTCGGGCTCCGGACACATCCCCGACGCGGTGAACGCGATCAAATATGGCGCCACCGATTTCATCGAGAAGCCGATTGCCAAAGAACACCTGCTGATCAGGCTTTCCCGGCTGAGCGAAAGCCTGAGGATTCAGAGAGATCTGCGCGAAGTGCAGGTTTCCGCGATCGGTATGATCGGCAATAGCAAGATCATGCAGGATGTTTACGATTCCATCATCCGCGCTGCCAGATTTGATACTCCGGTCTTGATCACCGGGGAAACCGGAGTGGGTAAGGAGCTCGCCGCCGCTGCCATTCACCGTTTATCAAGCCGCAACCAGAAGAACCTGGTGAGTATCAATTGCGCATCCATCCCCCATGAGCTCTTTGAAGCCGAGCTTTTTGGCTATGAAAAAGGAGCGTTTACCGATGCTCAGAGTTCCCGCACGGGTTATTTCGAATTTGCCCAGGATTCCAGCCTCTTGCTGGACGAAATCGGGGAATTACCCGCGCAAGTACAGGCCAAATTGCTCCGCGTGATCTCGGAAAATGAGATTCAAAAGCTGGGGGGCAAGATTCACTGGATAAATACCCGCTTGATTAGCGCCACCAATCAAGACCTCAAACAGATGGTGGAAGACCATGCGTTCCGGAGTGATCTCTTTTATCGCATCAGCACTGTGAGCATCCATATTCCGGCGCTGAGGGAACACCGCGAGGACATCATCCCACTCACAGAGCACTTCGTAAACGACTTCTGCACGCAAAATCGAATAGCTCCAAAAGCCTTGTCACCAAACGCCGCAGCCTGGCTGGTGGAACAGGATTATCCTGGCAATGTGCGCGAGTTGAAAAACCTGGTGGAACGCGCTGTAGTATTCTGCCAGACTGATATGCTAAACGTGGTAGATTTTACCACAAACGAGCATTATCTCAGCGAGGAAGGGCGGTCGTTTCGTGAAACCATGCACGCTTTTGAAAAGCAATATCTGGAATCGGTGCTTCGCTTGCATGACGGAAACCTAAGCCAATCAGCGCATTATCTGCAAATGGACAAGAGCAATCTGAGCAAAAAACTTTGCGCTTTGGGCATCACTTCTATGCACAGATAATCACCATTATCAAGGTGTTTATCACCAAATCAGACCTTCTCCCGTGGTAAAAACTACCACAAGCCACAATCCTGGAATGGGCGTTAATCCCTTGTAAAAAAGTATCTTATCTGCTATATTCGTCATCGGTACAATTCATGCAAGGTACTATCAGTACTCACGCGCCGGTTATCTGGCCAGGGGTAGTGGGTGAGTAGGTGGAGCATAGGCGGATAGGAGGCAGGAATTGTAGTTCTGTAGGTATATACAAGGGTAGTCTGGTACCGGATGGCTGTAGGATCTGTAGGTCTGGGGTCTCAGGCAGGACTAGCATTGCTGAGTGGGCTATTGTCCAAATGCCCTGGGTTGGATCCCGGGGCTTTTTTTGCCTTGCAGAGCGCAACCCACCATTGTATTGCAGTACTGTGGCTCTAAAGGTCCGTATCCAAAAATTCTATCGGGACGCTCAGGATAAACTGGGAACCCTTGTCGATATCAGATATCAGGGATATATCGCCCCCGAGTAATCTGGCCAGCCCCTTGCAGATGGGTAAACCGAGTCCCACACCTTCATGCTCGCGGGTGATGCTCATATCTGCCTGATAGAAGCTATCAAATATCTTGGCCTGGTAGATGGGGGATATGCCCACCCCGCTGTCTTTCACCTTCAGGATGAGAATGTTGCCATTGAGGTCACAGGCAAATTCCACAAAGCCTTTGAGTGTAAAATCCAGCGCGTTGTCCATCAGTTTGACGAGGATCTGCAATAGTTTGCCTTCATCACTGATGATGATGCTATCTTTGAGGTGCTCGGGAATGCTACAGATCAGCTCCAATCCCTTATTGAATGCTTTGTTGCGATACAGATCCAGGATCTTATTCATCAGTTGACTGATCACGAAGGGCTGCGTATTGATCGCTTCCTGTCCCGAATCGATCTTGGCAAAATCCATGATATTGGCGATCAGTTGTAGCATCCGTTTCCCGCTGGACTTGATATATCCGGCGTATTCCTTTACCTCTTCGGAGTCGAGATTGCCCTGCAGCAGTACATCACTGAATCCCATAATCCCGTTTAGTGGCGTACGGAATTCATGTGAGATATTTTGCATAAAGCCGCTTTTCATCTTTTCGCTCATCACAGCCATTTCCTTGGCCCGGTAGAGTTCCTGCATGGCATGCACTCGATCATGGATGTTTTCCACCATTCCGAGCATAAACGGACTGCCGGAGTAAGGATCATGCGCCAGGATCACCGTTACCAGACCCCAAAGCTCTGAGCCGTCCTTGCGTATGAATTTCTTTTCTGCCCGATATTGAGAGATTTTGCCCTTCATGAGAGCGGTTACTCCGTCCCTGTCCATTTGAATGTAATCTGGGTGCGTAACGTCATCCACGCTGACCTGAAGCAATTCGGTTTCGGTATAACCCAGCATATTTTGATAACTGGCGTTGGAACGGGTATATCGTCTATCCGGGGAGGTAATCGCCATCCCGATAGGAGCTTGATCAAAAATGGCGCGGAAGCGTTCCTCTCCTGCCTTGAGGACTTCAATGCTGTTCTTCTCCGAGGTAACATCGCTGAGTACGTGCACATATCCATGCCTTTCATCTGCCTCATTTACCAGAGGAGCTCCCGTCACAGATAACCACCGGCCGCGATACTGCACATCGATCGATATCGTTCCGCTTTGATCCACGGCGTCCAGATAGTGGCTGGCAGCGGGGATGATATCCTGGCAATGCTTACCCACCACGTCTTCAGCCGTGTATCCCAGGATGTCAAACACTGCGCGATTGCTTCTGATAATCCTATACTGATCATCCAGCAGCCAGATGGCGTTTGGTACGGCGTCAAAGGTGGCCCGCCATTGTTTCAAAACTTCCTTATCATCCAGATGGATCCGTTTTCGGGAGCTGTAGTTCATCAGCATTGCCGCGCCAAAGAGAGCGGCCAGAGAGAGGCTGAAAAGCAGCCAGGCCCTGAGGAGCATATTGCTGTGAATCTGTTCCATGTCCACAATGCTTGCCAATATCCAGGGCAGATGCTCCACCTGTTTGAATGCCGTCATCGTCTGTCTGCCTCTGTGATCATAGGCTTCCAGCACAGAATTGTTCTTGCTCAGCTTTGTGATACGCTCCAGCTGGGAGCTCATGAGATCCAGGAATTTCTCCCGTAAGGCGCTGTTATCGCCCCCGGGAATTCTGCCGATAAAATGCATACCGCTGGGATGAGCGGCAATCAAGGCGAAATAGAGTTTTCCTCTGATGTTTGCAGAATCTCCCAGCAACTTGGCTATTTGGGCATCGGGACGCAATTCCAGCATCATCAACGGACCCCTTCCTCCTGGCTCCAGAGCCGTCCAGAAACGCAGTCGATCAACCTGATGATAGCCATCTGGTTCGGGATTGGGGTTGATCTTGTCCTGCACATAAGGTCCCGGCCTGGACATCAGAATCCTGCGCGCCAGCATCAGCTCGTCCCTGCTGATGCCAGGGTTGGGGGGAGCGGAACTCTCCAGGTTTTGATCTGGATCAAAGAGCGCGATCCTGGAATCTGTATTTTGCTGGAACACAATGTGCATCCAGGTCATGGAGTACATTGCGGACTGGCCGGATAGATCATTATTCAGGACGGCTTTCATTCCTCGAGGCAGCTCAGAATTGTCCACTACGCTGCCTACCAGATCATAGCGTTGATTTATCCAGGAGTTCAGGGCACCAGCCCTGGCTTCCAGTCCCTGTAGAAGCTGCTCGCGCAGATCCATCTTATATGCCTTGTTGCCCATATTGACCACAAAGATGGCTGTAAAGGCGAGCGCCAGGACCAGGAAAGCGAAGATAATGAAGTTCAATTGGTTAATGCTCTTACCCGCATCCTCCATCGTAAGCCCCGAGACAAAGCGCTGTAGGTGAATAATGCCATATCCGGCTTTTTCCAGAAACGACAGGCTGATTACAAGCATGGCAAATGAGGTGGACAGTGACATCGGGACGGCACTTATCGACAGGATCATGCGAGCCCCAGACGCATGAGAAAAGAACGTCGCCAATGAGATGACAAAGCCCAATATCGATGCATAGAAAGCTACGCGTCTGGCTACCCTGGATGGAACCCCCGGAGCATACAGGAAAAAATAAGAAACGCAGAATAGTAGGAACACAAACGCCGTGAGCGGAGACATCGCCCCGATCATGCTACCCCCCATACTGCTCTCGCGCTGCGCCATCAGCGCTTCGGGGTGATGCATAAAGTCCAGAAGATATGCCGCGATCACAGATAGTGCGTAGGCAAAGATAATGCCCAGTATGTATACATCCCTCTTGCCTCGGCGTTCAGCTTTCAAAGACCGGGAGATATTCAGCAGCGCAATCAGCCAGATGGATACAGCAGTGGTGGGTGCGATTTTGAGAAAAAAGGGTATTCCGGATAGAGGAGTATAGCTACGAAACAGCCAGTTCAGGACAGCCAGAAACGACAGGACCAAAGGCACTGTGCTGTACAAAATGATAAGCTTGGACGTTTTTATCTGTAGATCTGGCATAAATCCTCTGTCTTTAATCAATGAAACCCATGAATACAACCCAATGCGATTACAAACTATTGCAATAAGGCAATATGTCAAGTGAAAAAAGCCCGTTCATTTCCCCATTGTTAAAAATCGGCCTGATTCTAATCGGCAATTTCGACCCTCCTTGCAGAATATCCTTGCAATCCTAACGGGTATTCTTAAATTGGGACTTTGAGAATTCTGCTCATCTATACGTTCTCTTCTTGGTCGGATTTCAGGAGTCACGTTATCTACTGGGTGGATACTCTCAGCTCGTTTTCTTCCTGCTACCCGCTCGATTAGAAAGAGAGCCATTACTAAGGTCCAATAAGTGAGGATATGGCATGGAACTTTATTTGATCATCGCTTTACAACTCGCGGCACTCATCGTCGCCTTCATCATTCTGGGTAAAAAACCCAAAGCCAACCCCGAATTGATGCAACTAAAACATGAACTGGAATTGCTTTCCCGCGCGCTAAAAGATGAAACCTCGGCACTACGATCTGATATCCTGGGCCAAAACCGGGAAAATCGCGAAGAACTGGCCAAAACTCTCAAAGACAGCTCCGAGAGCCAGGCCAGACTAGCTCTGGATGCCCGCAGCGAACTCACCTCTGCATTATATACCCTCAATGAACAGATTAATAAAGACGCCCTGGCCAACCGGAATGAACTTACCAAAGCATTAAACAACCTCTCCGAGAGTCTTGGCCGCAAACTATCTGAACTCACCACCGCCAATGCCGAACAATCCGAAAAGCTGAAACTGAGCGTTGCCGATGGCATGGATAAAATGCGCATCGAAAATGAAAACAAGCTGGAGGAAATGCGTAAAACCGTGGACGAAAAGCTGCATGCCACATTGGAAAAAC
>Ga0208459_1002771_pt1 | contig 14341 bp, 9 predicted proteins | sample AD_UKC087_MetaG_FD_184433 | JGI IMG/M metagenome (GOLD analysis project Ga0208459, IMG submission 184433) | Active sludge microbial communities of municipal wastewater-treating anaerobic digesters from USA - AD_UKC087_MetaG (SPAdes) (version 2) | ecosystem: Engineered > Bioreactor > Anaerobic >... | reverse complement strand
TCTCATCGCCATCTGCATGAACCGCATTCGGTTTTCGAGCGACCCTCCGAACTCGTCCTTGCGGTGGTTGGTATAGGGTGAAAGAAACTGGCTGATGAGGTATCCGTGGCCGGCATGTACCTCCACCGCATCGAATCCCGACTCGCGGGCGATGTTTACAGCTTCGCCGTAAGCTGCTGCAATCCGCGCAATCTCTTCTTTGCTCATTTTTTTCGACCAGGTGGGCGAATAAATGTTTAGTCCGCCAGAGGGAGACAGCGGCATTCTGCCTGCTACAGCACTTTTTGACATGTTGCCACAATGTCCCAGTTGTATGGAGGCGGCTGCGCCTTCGCAGTGGATGGCATCAGTAAGAGTACGCAGTTCAGGAATGATTTCTTTACGCAACCACAACTGGTGCGGAAACGACAAGCCGTCGCGGGTTACCGAAGCATAGGCCACCGTGGTCATGCCGATGCCGCCGGCGGCCACCGAACGATGGTAATCAATCAGCATTTTCGACGGACGGTTGCCCGGGCACATACCCTCAAAGGCGGCAGCACGTATGCTCCTGTTTCGCAAAGTCAGCGGGCCAATATTGGAGGGAGTAAACAGTAAGGATTCTTTATTCACTGGGGTCATATTTATAAAACAACCCCAAAATTAATGATATTTTATTGTGTGCCTTTGCAAAAAAAAAGTGACGGCAGGCCCGAATATAGTACGGCCCGTAGTCGGCGTTTTATTATCAGCCTGGTAATCAGAAATTTTACCGGGCCATTATTGCCGGCATCATTTGTTACATTTTGATGATTTTTACTTCGGTTCTCCGGTTGTTCTGATGGCATGGACAATCGCCCTCGGCGGTTTGCGGACAATCTTTTTCAAGAAAACAGTCTTTTAACAGCCGGCTCTCGCCATAACCTTTTGCTGTGATACGCGCCTTGCTGATTCCTTTTCCCACAATGTAATTAACGGCACTTTCGGCCCTGCATTGCGAAAGTTTTTCATTATAGGCATCAGTGCCGCGTTGGTCGGTATGCGACGACAACTCTATTTCAATGGTTGGATTTTCTTTCATTATGTTCACCAGGCGGTCCAGTTCCACAGAGGCGTCGGCCCGGATATTGCACTTGTCGAAATCATAATAAATATTGTTGAGGACAAATGTTTTCCCTACCTCCAACTGTTCAACACACAAGGTCAATTTCACGTACAGGGTTTTGCTTCTTTTCAGTCCTTTGGTGGTAATTTCCTGTATGCCTGAGTAATAGCCGTCACGAGTGCCAACAATGGAATAATCCGTGTTGGGTTCCAGTTGAAAAGTGAATAAGCCATTATCGTCGGACTTTCCTTTTAAAACTTTGCCAGTGGTTTTATTTGTTAATTCAACCTGTACGTTGCCGAGGGTTTTCTTTTTTGTACATTCTTCGGTAATGCCTTCCAGGATAAAGTTCAGATTGTTTAGTAGCAGTTCTTTGAAAATAGCGTCTTTTTTGGTGTCAAACTCCTGTTTTGCAATGTTTTCCACATTTGTTTTTATCGAACCTAGCGTTCCCGACACTGTGTAATCGCCGGGAGCAACGCCCGAAAAAACTACTTTACCGATATCTTCGGTCAGCTTGCTTTCCGCTACCTTTCCCGATTTATCCCTGAGGCTGACCAGGACATCTTTGACGGGTATATTCGAAATAGAATCTTTAACCAAAACAATAATGTCTTTAGGAGCCGCTTCTTTTTTAACGACTTCGGGCTTGGGAGTTTTTACCTCGGGTTGGATAAAACGAAAAACCAAGCCTGCGGATATGGAAAAATGGTTTACATTTAGCTTGGTTGGGTGATAATCAGGCGATGGTTGCCCAAAATAATAATACGGATTGAATTTTCCATCGTACCCAAGGTAATAGTCAGGGTTTTTATATTTAAAAATATAATCAGGATCGTCATCAATTTTTTCAGCCGATACAAATGTGTGGATAAAATCAGTACCCAGTGTTACCCCGATCCATGAATTGATCCAGTAATTTACGTAAAGTCCGGCTTTGAGCCCAAAGGCATTAACAGGTTTGGTATAATCAAAATATAAGAGCGTGTCATAAAGAGGCATCTGATTAGGGTTGTCAATATTATGAAATTTATAAAGAAGTGACCCCATATTGAGATGGCTCAATCCGCCGCGGATATTAATATCAACATCCCAGTGGTCGTTGGTAAATGCTTTAAAACTCGGGCCTATTCCCACAAAGACCAGGGATTGATTGGTCCGCTTGCTTTCTTTAAGTTCCACAGGAGGAATCTGTGTCTGATGTGTATTTACATAATTAGTTGCCGTATCAGGAATAATGAATTCTAATTTGTTATTAAAATAATCTACATCAACACCAAAACCAAAGTTTTTATGAAAGTAGAAATCAAAATTTCCCCCGCCAAAGAATCCCCACTGGGTGTTTAGAAAATTGTTTTCTACATCATGGAACGACGTGTCCATGATTGCACCAGGAGCATCAAGTTTTTGCATAGTGAAATCAAAAGCCGAAGGCAGAGCCTTGAATGTTTGTCCGGCTCCCGCTTTTAGCCGTGTCTGAAACTTAAAATATATGCTATTTGCCTGTGGATTCTGGCTTTGGGCCGGTAACGCCAGGAAGGCGCCAATGACCAGCAGTAGAACAATCGAATATTTTTTCATGGGAACGGATTTTAAACAACGTGCGATGTTGTTGTAGGACAATAGTGCGACTGAAATCAGCCGGCAACGCAGTTTATAACCCCCATGACCACGACATGGGAATCAGCACGGCGTTGGTATTATTATCAAATTTTACCGTAAGCTTTTCCGTCAGTTTATATTTCCCATCGAGTTTAAAGTTTTTGTGCTCTACTTTCCAGGCTGTTTTTTCGATGCCGTATTTAGTATATTGGTCCGACTTCTTTTTATCCACGAAAATAACCATCTGCAATTCTTCCAGAGTGAGTTTCAGTTTTTTGGAGCATTCATCTGCAGCGCGTTCTATGGGCATTACCTGGTTAAAAAAACTATAAAACTCATAACTTTCTGTCTGATTGGCTTTTTTTTCTCTGGGTACCAGGCCAAGTTCCTTAGCTTTTTCCAGCCGGTTGTCAGGAATATAGAACACCGCGCCCAATTCGTTCATGTTTTTCATAAAATTCTGAAAACACTTGTCGGGGGTAATGGCGGTATTGTTGTTCAGGAGTCTGATTTCTTCTTCTCTGTTCCACGAAACAAATCCGGCGCAGGTAATAAAAACAATCAGCACGGAAATTAGTTTTATCTTGAATTTTTTCATACCGTATATTTTTGAGTATTAGTTCAAAGATATAAAATATTTAGGAGAAAGTCAACTGTTTTTTTGTAGCAGGATGCCATATTGATATAAGGAAATAAGGATGTCTTTTCCTAGAAAAATCCCATGGTTCTTTTCCAGCTGTTGCAGGGCATCTTCGGTAGCGATATTGCCGTCAAAAATGTCGATGACCGGTGCCGGGATATCAAAAGCGTGTGTAATACAAGAGTTGTTTCTTTCGATGACGGTAATCATTTCGAGGTGGTAATTACCGGTATCTGTTTGATAAACTGCTCTTTCGCGGTCTGCCACCAGTTTCATTGGAATATCAGTCATGCGGTGGTATTTTTTTTCCATATCCGATAGCAAGTCTTTAAAGGGCTCACCCATGATTTGCGAAAAATCTTGTGGTGTCAGGCTCTGGAATAATGAATAGGTGGTCAAATAAAATTCTTTTTCTCGTCCCGCCCATTTGCCCCAGAGCAAGCGGTATTCCTTGTCATTCATTGGCAGGTCGTCGAGGTCTTCATACGAGATATTTGTGTTGTCGCCATAAGGATGCGATAGCGGCATTCCCTTACGGGCGAGAAAATGCAGTGTTAGTTTGTCTTCAACATATTTAATGCAGCACTTTACGGCATCCCAGAATTCAAAGCCTGCCTGTTGGGCCACATATTTGCAGAACCAGGTGGCACATATGGCTTCGCGGTATTTCCACAGGGCACAATTGTATTTTCCTTCAATAAAATAAGGGCAACGCAGTGCCCGGCTTTTGCCGAATCCTAGTTCCCGGCCAGCCTCATACAACAGAGAATATTTTTTTACAGGGTATACTCCGTGGGGGAAGATGCCTTTTCGGTTTTCGATACGCTGCAGCAACCTGTTTTTACCGGTTGCTGCAAGGGGGTCGGTATCTGACAGCAAGGCGCCGGCCAGAAAATTGGGTATCTGAGGCATAAACGTACAGCATTTGGTGTCGGGGGCAAAAGGTTTGCTTTGGTTCAGCCCCAGTTCTTCCCTGGTGTTGCAGATCATGTGGCAATCGGAACATTTGGTAAATATTTCTGCCGGGATTTTCTGTAAAAAAATATCTGGTAACAGCCGGTGAAATATCTCTGGCAAGTATTCCCGTATAGGTAAGAAATTCATATCCTGATGTTTTTTCTGCATGTAAATATAACTAAATATAAGCGAAGGTAGTCCGTTAGAATCCAAAAAAAAAGGCTGTCTCCTAATCGAAACAGCCTCTTTTGTTTAAATATGAATACTCTTAGTTAAAAAATCTCGGGTGAGGTTCCTGATCTTTGTTGTTGCATCCAAAACGGCACAACAGCATCAGTTCATGGCTTCCTTTGGTAGATCCGTATTTTATACCACCCAATTTTATATCATAAGAATAGGAGATGCGAACCTGTTCTACAATCTTTATCCCTGCAATAATAGCCAGGGCGTCGGTTCCCATGGCGGGTAAATCATTTTCACTGCTTTTGGCGTTGATTCCACCGCGGTAGGAAAGGCCTGCCGAAACGCGGTCTTTAATGTTTGCCATAGCATTGAGTTCTAATAAATGAACAGTACCAACATTGTTGTAAGAAACAGCAGGAACCAGTTCAAAGGAGGGAGAACATTTAATGGCATATTTTGCATACGCATAAATATGTCTGGGAACTTTAAATGTTGTAGATTTTTTCAGGGAAGTAATCAGGTGTGTTGACGAAGCACCAAGGCTTAATCCTTTGTAGTTGAATTCCAAACCGAAATCAAAATCAGGGGTAAGTTTGCCTTCTTTTCCTGTTTTTATGCCGGCTTCTGTAGGGTCATCCCAGGTAAGTGCCGAATAGTTGATTGTTTTGTTGATGATGCCGGCGCCTATACCGAACGAAAGAACCATTTTGTCGGTCAACCATGCATGATAAGCAATCAACACTTTCGCGCCCAGTGAACTTTCCACTCCAAGACGGTCGTGTACAACTGTCAGTCCCAATCCGAGTTTAGCCTTTTTAATATATTTATTAAAATTAAACAACTGGGTTGACGGAGCGTCTTTAATGCCGATCCATTGTTCGCGGTCAAGCACTGTGAAATTATAGCAACCTGATTGCCCGGTAGCGGCAGGGTTGAACACAACCCTGTTATTGATCTGTTGGCTTAGTTGAATATCATTTTGAGCAAAAACAGAAACTGTAATTGTCAAAAAACTCAGTATTAAAATTATTTTTTTCATATCTGTAAGTGTTTAAATGATTAATAAAATATTAATTTTTAACAAGAGTTATGGAGCCAATTTTCGTTTCTGTACCTTCTACTCCTTCAATGATAATTTTATAGTAATAGGTAGCAGGAGGCATTAATTTTCCGTTATACATTCCGTCCCATCCTTCGCTTCCTTTATAAAGCATAACTCCCCAGCGATCGAAAATCTCCGCAGTGTATTTGTGTGTCTGTGAATAATAATCGGAAGGAAATACATCGTTTTGACCATTGCCGTCGGGGCTGAAGGCTGAAGCAAGTTCACTTGTACGTGCCTGGGTTACGGTTACGGTTACCGTAAATACTTGTCCTGTACAACCTTGTTGTGAAACAGGTGTTACAGCATAAACAGCAGTTCCTGAACCGGAAGGAATGGTAAGAGGTCCGCCAGATACACTACTGCCGCTTCCTGCTGCACCGCCGGTTACGCCATTAGTATATGACGGGGTATCCCATGAATACACTGTACCTGCCGGAGCGCCCGGAACAACAGTAAATGTTTCACCGGAATTAATAGCAATCACTTCGTCGGGAACAATTAATTCAGGACTTATTGTGATAATACCTGTGCTTGAAACAGTTCCGCAACCACCGTTTAATAACACTGTATAGGTATAAGTTCCGGATTGAGTTGGTGTGCCTGTTATCGTAACGACATCGGAAGCCCATGTTCCGGTTACTCCTGCGGGCAGACCGCTGATATCAGCGCCTGTGGCACCCGTGGTGGCATAAGTAACATCAACGATAGTTTCGCCATAACAAATCAGCTGCTCGTCGGTGCCTGCTGCTGAGCTTAAGGTAATGGTATTATCCGGTGTAACGGTAATCATGGCTGATTGGACAATAACACCGCAACCACCATTCAGGGTAACTGTATAAATAAATACACCGGTTACCGTGGGAGTTCCGCTAACGGTTATCACATTTGATGCCCATGTTCCGGTTACCCCATTTGGTAAGCCATCGATAGTTGCTCCGGTGGCTCCGGTTGTTGCTGCTGTTACGTTGGTAATGGCCGTATTAACACATACTGTCTGGGCAGCGGTAGCCGGTGCCGAGGTCAATGTGAGGGTATTGGCGGGGGTAACTGCAATTGTACCCGTGGAGGTAATGTTTCCGCAACCACCTGTCAGCGTAACGGTATAGACATAAACGCCTGATGCAGTCGGTGTGCCGGTTATGGTAACAGTATTGGTAGCCCATGCTCCGGTTACCCCTGTTGGTAATCCTGCGATTGTTGCTCCTGTTGCCCCGGTGGTGGAATAGGCTATATCAGCAATGCCTGTGTTTATACAGATAGTTTGTGCATTAGTTCCAGCGGGAGAAGTTAGTGTGATGGTATTATTTGGAGTAACAGTAATAGTGCCGGTAGCATTTACAGTTCCGCAGCCACCTGTTAAGGGTATGATGTAGTTGAATACTCCCGAAACTGTCGGCGTGCCACTGATGGTGATCTGATTGCTTGCCCATGCTGCAGTAACGCCAGCAGGCAAACCAGTAGCTGTACCAATGCCGGTAGCGCCGGTGGTGGTATGGGTAATTGCTGTCAGCGGGGTATTGATACACAGCGTTGGGGAAGAAGAAGCTGTAGTAACTGAGTTTTCAGAAATAACAGTAATTGTACCTATGGCATTAACTGATCCGCAACCGCCAGTCAAAGGAATATCATAATTGAATACGCCTGTAACGGTAGGAGTGCCGCTAATGGTAATTATGCCCGCAGCCCATGCTGCAGTAACGCCAGCAGGCAAACCTGTTACAGCGCCAATGCCTGTAGCTCCGGTGGTTGTTAAAGTAATGTTTGACATGGCTGCATTGATACAGGTGAAAACAGGAGCGGATGTTGTAACTGTATTGTCGGGTGTAACGAAAATGGTTCCCGTAGCAGCAAAGGTTCCACAGCCGCCTGTTAATGGAATGGTATAATTAAATACTCCGGCAGCGGTAGGTGTGCCACTGATAGTAATGGTATTAGCTGCCCATGCGGCAGTAACGCCGGCCGGCAGGCCGGCTGCGGTACCGATACCGGTAGCTCCGGTGGTGGTGTGCGTAATGGCCGTCAGCGGAGTGTTGATACATAATGTCGGAGTAGCACTAGCCGCAGTTACGGTATTGTCGGGAGTAACGGTAATGGTGCCGGTAGCACTTGCTGTACCACAACCACCGGTTAAAGGAATGGTATAATTGAATGTGCCGGATACTGTGGGTGTGCCATGAATCGTAATGGTGTTGGATACCCATTCGGCAGACAAGCCAGCGGGTAATCCGGTTGCGGTTCCTATTCCGGTGGCCCCTGTAGTAGTATGGGTAATGGGCGTCAATGTGGTATTGATACAGAGGGTTGGTGTTGCACTGGCGGCGGTAACTGTATTATTGGGAGAAACGGTTATGGTGCCGGTGGCATATACCGTGCCGCAACCGCCAGTCAAAGGAATACTATAATTAAACGTACCGGCAACGATCGGTGTGCCATGTATGGTAATAGTGTTGGCGACCCATTCTGCAGAAAGGTTGGCCGGTAATCCGGTAGCTGTGCCTATTCCGGTTGCACCGGTGGTGGTATGCGTAATCGGTGTCAAGGTGGTGTTGATACACAGCGTTGGAGTTGAGCTGGCTGCCGTAACCGTATTATTTGGAGTAACGGTAATGGTGCCTGAGGCATTAGCAACACCGCAGCCACCTGTCAATACAACGGAATAATTGAAGGTGCCGGAAGCAGTAGGTGCTCCGCTGATGGTCACCACATTGGATGCCCATGCTCCTGTAACGCCGGCGGGAAGACCGCTGAAGGTTGCGCCCGTTGCGCCTGATGAAGCATAAGTAATATTGGTGATAGCTGTATTAATACAGAGTGTTTGAGCATTTGACCCTGCAGCAGAAGTTAAATTAATGGTGTTGCTGGTAACTACGGTAATGGTTCCTGTGGTAGAAATAGTGCCACAACCGCCTGTTAAATTAACTGTATAGGTTGATGTTCCGGCAGCTGTAGGTGTTCCGCTGATAGTAACCGTGTTGGCAGCCCAGGCTCCTGTAACGCCTGCAGGAAGTCCTGCAAAAGTGGCTCCCGTAGCTCCGGTAGTTGTATAGGTGATATTGGGAATGGGATTGGTGATGCAAATGTTGGGGTTACCTCCCGAAGTAAGGGTTATTGTGTTGTTGGGTGTAACGGTGATAGTTCCGGTAGCAGTAACAGCCGGAGTGGTGCAACCTCCTGTGGTGGTTACGGTGTAGGTAAATGTTCCCGCAGCAGTAGGTGTTCCGCTGATAGTTACCACATTGGCAGCCCATGCGCCGGTAACCCCTGCAGGCAGTCCGCTGAATGTAGCACCTGTGGCTCCTGTAGTAGCATAAGTAATATTGGTAATAGCGTTATTGATGCATTTTGTTTGTGCATCGGTACCTGCAGCAGATGTCAGGTTAATAGTATTGTTGGGAGTAACTGTCAGTGTACCTGTGGTGGATACTATGCCACAACCGCCTGTTAATGTTACGGTATATGTGTAAGTTCCTGCCACGGTCGGTGTACCGCTGATGGTTACCACATTGGATGCCCAGGCTCCGGTTACGCCGGCAGGTAATCCGGTAACAGTAGCACCGGTAGCTGTGGTGGTCCCATAGGTGATATTTGTAATGGCGGTATTGATGCATTTGGTTTGTGCATTGGTACCTGCGGCTGAAGTTAGCGTAATGGTATTATTCGGAGTAACAGTGATAGTGCCTGTTGCAGTAACAGTGCCGCAGCCACCGGTAAGAGAAACAGTATAGGTAAATGCTCCCGACACAGTGGGTGTTCCGCTGATGGTTACGGTGTTAGAAGCCCAGGAGCCGGTTACGCCGGCCGGCAGACCGGTAACTGTGGCGCCGGTAGCTCCCGTAGTCGTATATGTAGTGGTTGTGATTGCGGTGTTGATACATTTGGTTTGTGTACCGCCAGCAGTTAAAGTAATGGTGTTGTTCGGATTAACCACAATGGTTCCAGTGGTTGGAAAGGCTCCGCAACCGCCTAATAATGAAACGGTATAAGTAAAGGTCCCCGTTACGGTGGGTGTACCGGTAATTCCAACAATGTTGGATGCCCATCCGCCTATGACACCGGCTGGCAGGCCAGTAACCGTGGCTCCTGTAGCGCCGGTGGTGGTATAACCAATATTGGTTATTGCTGTGTTAATACACTTGGTTTGATTATCCTGGCCGGGTGTGGCTAAAGTAATAGTATTTGCAGGGTCAATGGTGATTGTTCCTGTGGTGGTAACTGGTGAACAGCCGCCATTCAATGAAACGGTGTAATTAAAAGTTCCTGTGGCGGTAGGAGTTCCGCTGATGGTAACCACATTGGCTGCCCATGTTCCGGTTACCCCTGTCGGCAAACCTGTGACAGTGGCGCTGGTTGCTCCGGTTGTTGCATAAGTGACATCAGTAATCGGGCTTCCGCTGCAGATGGCTTGGTTATCAGTTCCTGCTGCCGAGGTGAGGTTAATACTTGCCGGGAAACATCCGCATATTTTACCATTATTCCAGGTTATAGGCAGAAATTCTACGTAAGCATCATCCCACATCTGGCATCCGGTAATAAGCACCGGGTCGAAACGTAAAGGAGCACAACCGAGGGCGGTTGCTTTGTAAACAAAATTTAACCTGACGAATGTTGCGCCACTGGGGACAACAACAGGAGCATCGCCCCAGACAAAAGTGACAACATTGCTGTCGATAGGAGGGTAAAAATAAGAATAAACACCCACACCGGATATACCGGCACTCCAATTGCTTGCATTTACAAATTGCAGGTAGTTGGAGTCGTACTTAACGATGAACTGGAACGCAGTAATCAGTTGGGGCGCAAAATTGTTTAACCGGATGTCAACACTCACGGTAGATCCCGGGGTGCAGGATGCCGAGTCGATACTTACGGTGTACTGTGATTTCGCCGTCAACCAGAAGACGGACAGCAACAGAAGCAAGATAAATTTTTTCATATTGTTTAATTTTTGGTTAAAATTAGTTTTTTTATTAAAAAACAGTCAAATGTAACTAAAATATTTCTCAAAATGCATTATTTTTTTTAAAACTCAAAAAAATTTTTCAAAAGTATCTTTTTTTTTCAAATTGAATCAATTTTTAACAAATGATTTTTCATAAACCCTATTTTAACATTTTTTAATAGTACATAATTTTATGCTATTCATAATGCCAAATAAACCGGGTGAATGTACCCGGCAATACACAAACATACACAATTCAGTATTATTGGTTATCTTTGCAGATATTTGTATTATGCATAAAGCAGGTTTTGTAAATATTATCGGTAGTCCCAATGTGGGAAAATCAACACTGATGAATGCGCTGGTAGGAGAGAAACTATCCATCATCACGCGAAAAGCCCAAACCACACGGCACCGTATTATGGGCATCATCAATGGTGAGGATTTTCAGATTGTTTATTCCGACACCCCCGGTATTATAAAGCCACATTATAAGTTGCATGAAGCCATGATGACACAGGTGGCTGCGGCTCTTTCCGACGCAGACATTATATTATATATGGTAGAAGCCGGCGAAAAAATTTCTGAACAAACAGATATAATTGGTCAGATTAATAAAACCGATATACCAATATTGTTGTTAATTAATAAAATAGATACTACGGATGCCGCAGTTGTTGATTCCTGTGAACAAATTTGGGCTGCACAATTTAAAAATGCGAAAGTGTTCAGAATCTCGGCTTTACAAAAAATAAATATTCAGCAAGTTTTTGATGCAGTTTTGGCTTTATTGCCGGAAAGTCCTCCTTATTATTCAAAAGATGACCTGACCGACAAACCCGTACGTTTTTTTGTTTCGGAAATCATACGCGAAAAAGTGCTTTTGCTGTATTCAAAAGAAGTGCCTTATTCTGTTGAAGTATTTATTGAGTCGTTTAAGGAAGAGCCGGATATTGTCCGTATTGCAGCTACATTGTATGTGGCAAGAGAGACTCAAAAGGCAATAATTCTGGGACATAAGGGTACGGGAATCAAACGACTGGGTATAGAAGCCCGAAAAGATATTGAACATTTTGTAGGGAATAAAGTTTTTTTGGACCTTACGGTAAAAGTAAATGAAAACTGGCGCGATAATGCGGCGATGTTGCAACGGTTTGGATATGAACTTTAGTTGGAAGTTGCAAGTTGAAAGTGGTTCCGATTCCGATAACTATCGGAAGTGAGAAGAAGTTATAGTGATTAGGAAAAAAATATTATAAGATGTCGAATATATTAGCTATTGTTGGTAGGCCTAATGTGGGGAAATCAACATTTTTCAACCGCCTTACCGGCGAACGCAATGCCATTGTAGACCCCACCAGCGGTGTAACCCGCGACAGGCATTATGGAAAATCCGACTGGAATGGCATTTCTTTTTCGGTGATAGATACGGGAGGCATGGTCATGGGCTCCGAAGACATTTACGAAGACGAGATCAACAAACAGGTCAGTCTTGCCATTGAAGAATCCGATGCCATAGCTTTTATGCTTGATGTCATGGATGGCCTCACACCACTTGATGAAGACATGGCCGTGATGTTGCGCAAAATTAAAAAACCGGTTTTTCTGTTGATAAATAAGGTGGATACCCATGAACGGATAGCCGCTGCCGCCGAATTTTACAGCTTGGGCTTCGAAAGGGTGTTTACTATTTCATCGGTAAATGGTGCCGGGACAGGGGAGTTTCTGGACGAACTTATGAAATATTTCACTGTTGAAGAAAAACAGGAAGAGCCTGACCTGCCAAGGATAGCCGTTGTTGGCCGGCCCAATGCGGGTAAGTCCTCGCTGGTAAATGTACTGCTCGGAACGGAACGCAATATCGTTACCCCCCTGGCCGGAACAACACGCGACAGTATCTATACCCGTTTCAACAGTTTCGGCTTTGATATGCTGCTGGTTGATACCGCCGGATTGCGCAAAAAACAAAAAGTTACTGAAGACATAGAGTTTTATTCCACCCTGCGGGCCATACGCGCCATAGAAAACAGCGACGTATGCCTGCTGATGATCGATGCCGGAAAAGGTATAGGCGCACAGGATATGCATATTTTCAGCATTATCGAAAAAAACCACAAAGGTGTTGTTATCGTGGTCAACAAATGGGATCTGATTGAGAAAGAAACCCAAACCCATTTAACTTTTGAAGCCGAAATAAAAGAAAAAATTGCTCCTTTCACGGATGTGCCGGTGGTTTTTGCTTCGGCCCTGACAAAACAACGTATTCACAAGACGCTCGACACCGCCATTAGCGTTTATAAAAACCGCACCCAGAAAATTTCCACATCAAAACTCAACGAACTGTTGCTCCCGTTGGTTACCATGAGCCCCCCCCCCTCTGTGAAAGGGAAATTTCCCAAGATAAAATACATACAACAGTTGCCGCTTCATTATCCGGCTTTTGCTTTTTTCTGTAGCCATAGCCAGTATGTAAAGGATACCTACAAGCGCTTTCTGGAAAACAAACTAAGAACGCATTTCGACTTCAGCGGGGTGCCGATAGAGATTTTTTTCAGGGAAAAATAATATGGAAGAGGCCAAAATCCGCATCGACAAATGGCTGTGGGCAGTCAGGATATACAAAACCCGCAGTCTGGCCACCGAGGCCTGCCGCAATGGAAAGGTGCATATTGGCGATCAAGCCGTAAAGGCTGCACGTGAAGTAAAACCCAACGATATAATCCACATTCATCAGCACCAAATAATAAAGACTGTCAAAGTAATTGCCCTGCTCGAAAAACGTGTTTCGGCCAAACTGGTAGCACAATTTATGGAAGACCTCACACCCCCTTCCGAATACGAAAAGGTAGAAATGATAAGGGCTGTTTCTTTTGTGTACCGCCCCAAAGGCACCGGGAGGCCGACCAAAAAAGAACGGAGGGATATAGAAAAATTTAAATAATCCATAAGCCATGAAACGTTTGACATTATTGGTTTTGTTGCTTTTTACCATCGCTGTTCAGGCACAAGAAGTCAGCGAAAAAAACCGTTACGAAATTGTTGCGGTGCTTACCCATCAGCAAAAATGCTGGAACAATGGAGATATCGATGGGTATATGGACGGATACTGGAAATCAGATTCGCTGAAGTTTATCACAAAAAACGGTGTTACTGCCGGTTGGGAACAGACACTCTCTTCTTACAAACAGCATTACACCTCCCGGGAAATGATGGGAACCCTGGTATTTGACGAAGTGAGTATGTTGCAGATGAATACCGTCACGGTTTTTGTTATGGGCAGATGGACACTGCAAAGGACCAATGAAACTGTTGGCGGCCGGTTTACCCAACTCGTGAAAAAAATCGGCGGAAAGTGGAAAATCATCATTGATCACACCAGTTGATACGTAGTGCCACCCAAACGTACAAACAGTTGCCAACGAAGTCTTTTGACATGAAAAACTGCCGGTGGAAGAATATTATTTTTTTATTTATAAGGAACTATTTTCTTACTTTTGAATTCGAGAATGACAGCGGATGACCTCACTTAAGGAAATAACCAGACCTATAGATATCAACCTGGCCGAATTTAACAGCCTTTACCGGGAGACTATGCACAGCAATTCGGCTTTGCTGGATAAGGTGCTGGGTTATATCCTGAAAACCAAAGGAAAGCAAATCCGGCCTATTTTAGTTTTGTTATCAGCCGGGTTGACGGGCAAAATAAACAAATCTACCTATACCGCAGCCATTTTGATAGAACTATTACACACAGCCACCCTGATACACGACGATGTGGTGGATGAGTCGGACAGGCGGCGCGGTTTTTTTTCTGTCAATGCCCTCTGGAAA
>Ga0208459_1002757_pt1 | contig 14374 bp, 15 predicted proteins | sample AD_UKC087_MetaG_FD_184433 | JGI IMG/M metagenome (GOLD analysis project Ga0208459, IMG submission 184433) | Active sludge microbial communities of municipal wastewater-treating anaerobic digesters from USA - AD_UKC087_MetaG (SPAdes) (version 2) | ecosystem: Engineered > Bioreactor > Anaerobic >... | reverse complement strand
CGAATACTTTTCTTTACGTTTTCGAAAACGCCATCGAGATGTTTGTAAAGTCCCCGCCCTGAAAGAGGAAAAGAAACTTTACGCTTCGCCCCCGCTACGGCCTTTTCCCCCCTTTTTTTCTCTGGCACGGCTCTTGACGTCGGAAGGTATTCCGCGTTTACCAAGGAGGGAAAATGAGAACAACCCGTTCTGTGACAGCCCTTTTCATCGTTTTCTTTCTTCTCGCCGCGCCCCTGATCGCCCAGGCTCAGAAGAGCCCCACTCCACCCTCAGGGGTCAAGAAGATCAACCTTAACTCTGCTACGGTTCAAGAGTTGGTGACTCTACCGAAGATCGGAGAGAAGACCGCCCAGAGAATCCTCGATTACCGGACAAAAAACGGACGTTTTCAGAAGATCGAAGATCTGATGAAGGTGAAGGGAATCGGGGAAAAGACCTTTCTGAAGCTCAAAGACAAAATCTTCGTCGGGTAGCTGCAAAGAAGAGGGGGGGAGCTCCTCCTCCCCTCTTACTCCCTCTTTTCCACCTTCGAGAGGTTCTCCACCCGGGTACCGGGATAGTAATGGAGAAGGATCTCCTTGTACTTAGAACCTTCCTTGGCCATCCCGTAGGCCCCTTCGTCGACGTCTACGACCTCGCCGATTATATGGTCGGCGGGGTATATGCCCCCCAGCCCGCTGGTCACCACCAGGTCCCCGGGCACTATGTCGGGGTCCGCGCCCAGCGGCTTAAGCCTGAGCACGCCTGTGCCGTCCCCCACGCCCTCGACGATGGCGAAATCCCTTGACCTTACCGTCACGGCGCCCATAGCGTTGCGGGGGTCGTTGGCGAGCAGCACGCTTGCCGTGGAACCGGTGGTAGTGACTATCCTCCCTACTATCCCGAGGCTGTTTATTACGGCCATGCCGGGTTTAACCCCGTCTTCAGTCCCCCTGTCTATTACGACCGTGCCCAGCCAGTTGCCCGAATCCCTGTAGACGACATTCGCCGCCAGGGTCCTGCCCTTGAAGGACTTCTTCAGCGCCAGCAGGTCGGAAAGCCTCCGGTTCTCGGACTCGAGGCCCGACAACCTCGCCACGTCCGATCTTAGGGCCTCCACTTCCTCCTTTAGCCCTCTGTTCTCTTCCACAATGCTGGACAGATGGAAGAGGCCCCCGAAGAAGTCGGAGACCTCCCTGCCTATGTTCCAGAAGAAATGCCCGACGGGCGAGAATATCCCCCTTATCAGCTTCTCCGGCAGAGTAAGGTTCGTCCTGTTGCCGGTCGTCGCCGCTATTGCCACTGACAGGACTATTATGACTGCGAATATGGCCATGAAGGCCCTTACGGTACCGCTAATACGGCGCATGCTGGGCCCCTCAGCTCTGCTGGTATCTCTTCGACGAGGCGGAGAGCCCCTTGAGGTATTCCAGATGGTCAAGGACTATTCCGGTGCCCCTGGCCACGGCGGTCAGAGGGTCTTCGCATACGAACACGGATATGCCCGTCTCACGTGAAAGCAACTTGTCCAGCCCCTGCAGCAGTGCGCCGCCTCCTGCTAGTATTATCCCTCTATCCATGACGTCGGCCGCAAGCTCCGGCGGCGTCTTCTCGAGGCATTCCTTCACCGCGTTCACAATCGTGCCTATGGGCTCTGCCAGGGCCTCCCTCACCTCGGTGCTGTCCACTTTCACAGTCTTGGGAAGGCCTGTGATGAGGTCCCTGCCCCTTACTTCTATGTAAGTCTCGGGCCCTACTACATAGGCTGACCCTATCTTCTGCTTCACTTCCTCAGCCGTGCGCTCTCCTATGAGCAGGTTGTAGGCCTTCTTCATGTGCTGGATTATCGAATCGTCCATCTCGTCTCCCGCAGTGCGGGACGATATCGACGAGACTATCCCGCCCAGCGAAAGCACCGCGACCTCGGTTGTACCGCCGCCGATGTCCACTATCATCGACCCCGTCGGTTCGGTGACGGGCAGCCCGGCGCCTATCGCAGCCGCCTTCGGCTCCTCTATGAGGTGCGCCTCCCTGGCGCCCGCCCGCATGACAGCGTCGATGATGGCCCTCCTTTCGACCTCAGTGACCCCCGACGGGCATCCTACGACCACCCTGGGCTTCACCAGGCCCATGCTGCTGTTGACCTTGCGCATGAAATAGCGCAGCATCTCCTCGGTTACGTCGAAGTCGGCTATGACACCGTCCCTCAACGGCCTGACGGCTTTGACGTTTGCAGGCGTGCGCCCAAGCATCTGCTTGGCGTCCAGGCCGACTGACAGGACCTTCCCAGTGTCCATGTCCATGGCCACGACTGAAGGCTCCTGCACCACGACCCCCTTGCCCTTCAGGAAAACCAGCGTATTGGCCGTCCCCAGGTCTATGCCTATGTCCCTTGAAAAAGCGCTGAACAAACCCATATATAAAACCCCTTTCGGCTTCCGGCCTCAGCCGGTCCTGCCAAGAATGCCCGTTTCTCTGAAGCTGACATAGGAGTCGCCGCCTATGACCAGATGGTCCAACAATTCTATTCCGATCAGCTTCCCTGCCTCATTGAGCCTTGCGGTAACCGTTATGTCCTCTTCGCTGGGGGTAGGGTCCCCGCTCGGGTGGTTGTGGGCTATGATCACCGCCGCGCTGTTCATCGAAATCGCCTCCCTGAATACCTCCCTGGGATGGACCAAGGACGAATTCAGGGTCCCGGTGGATACCGTCACCATGCCTATCATCCGGTTCTTCGTGTCGAGCATCAGCTCCCTGAACTCTTCGCTCTTCAGCGACCTCATCGCCGGGAACAGGAGCCTTGCGGCCGCGCTCGCGTCCGTTATCTGCAACCTCTCGCCCATGTCGCCCTGGGCGATGCGCTTGCCCAGCTCCAACGCCGCCTTCAGTTGGGCCGACCTCACCTTGCCCAGCTTGCACGCCTTGGATATCTCGGCAGCCCCCATGCCGGCAAGCCGCGCCTGCCCGCCGCAGTCCCTCAATATCCTCATGGCGGCCTCGAGCGCGCTCTCCCGGCGGTTGCCGCACCTGATTATGACCGCAATCAGCTCAGCCGCGCTAAGAGCCTCGGCCCCCCTGGCGAAAAGCCTCTCGGTCGGCCTCTCTGAACTGGGCATCGCCTTCATGCCCCTTGATCCCGTCTCCATCTTCCTTCATCCTCCTGCATTTGTGATGCAGACGAGGACTTCCGGTCAGATGACCTTCACGCCCGCTTCCTCCAGCATCTCCGCTACAAGCCTTAACGGCAGGCCCACCACGTTGAAGTAGTCGCCGGTGATGCCCGATATGAAAAGCGTGCCGAAACCCTGTATGGCATATGCTCCCGCCTTGTCGAGGGGCTCCCCTGTGCCTACGTAGGATGCGATCTCCTCTTCTGACATGGGGAGGAACCTTACTTCGGTGACTTCGTGCGCCACCCTCTCGAAGCCGTCTGCCTCCCTTTTTACGCAGATGCCCGTATAGACTTCATGGCTCCTGCCCTGAAGCATCCTGAGCATCCTTGCCGCATCGTCGCAGTCCTTGGGCTTCCCCAGCACCTGCCCGCCTATGGCCACGACTGTGTCCGCCCCGAGGACCAGGTCTTTCGGCCTGGATGCAGACACAGCCGAGGCCTTGGCCCTGGCCAGGGCCTCCACAAGAGTCCCCGGCGAAAGCCCGTCCTCAACTGTCTCGTCGGCGTTGCTTGGCACGACCTCGAACTCGATTTTAAGGGCTTCAAGCAGCTCCACCCTTCTCGGCGAGGCAGAAGCCAATATCAATCCCGCCATCAGTGTCCCGGAGGCCTTGACCTCAAGGGCCTTCGCGTCCGTCTCCCTTTTAATAATCTACCATAAATCGCGCCCCTTACGCCGAACCTATTCGGCGAAAGGAAAACCCCGCGCCTTCCGGCGCGGGGCACCCGTTGCGACCTAACCTACGCCTGGACCACTATGTCGGAGTCCGGGCCGAATGAGTTGTGAATGCACTTTACCGGGCATTTCTGTATGCATATCCCGCACTTTGTGCACTTGCCGTTGTCGATGACGGCAACTGTGCCCTCCATGTGTATAGCCTGCGTCGGGCAGTTCTTGACGCATATCTGGCAACCTATGCAGACTGCGGAGCAATCCAGCTTGCTCTTCGGAAGCGGCGCCTTGGAGCGGCATATGACGTTGACTTTCTCGTCCGCCGTCCTTAATACGAGCAGATGCCTCGGGCAGGCAGCTACGCACTTGCCGCAGCCGGTGCACTTTTCGTCGATTATCTTCGGAAGGCCGTCCTCCCCCATGTACATCGCGTCGAACGGGCATGCTGCCACGCATTCGCCCAGGCCCAGGCAGCCGTATGCGCAAGCCTTGAAGCCGCCGCTTACCGCATCGGCCGCTTTGCAGTCGCTTATCCCGTGGTACTCCGCTATGTCGCGTGCGACCCCCTTGCCGCCTGCGCACATCAGCCTTGCGAACTTAGGGCCACCTGTAAGGTCTACGACCACGCACATTATCTCCGCCACCTTGGCGGCCACCTTCGCACCTCCGACGGGGCACTGGTCACAGGGGGCTTTACCTTCGGCGATCGCAGTTGCCAGCCCGCTGCAGCCGGGAAACCCGCAGGCGCCGCAGTTTGCCCCTGGCAACGCTGCCTGAATCAGGTCGACCTTGGGATCTCTCTGGACAGCCAGGAATATCGCGGCTATCGCAAGGGCGACTCCGAAGACCAGCCCCATGCCGCCGACAACTAAAAGTCCGTTAAGTATCATTTCGTCTCACTCCTCCTCGGCCGGCTTACAGGCCGAACAGCTTCTCCAGGTTGAAACCGGAGAAGCCGAGGAAGGCCATCGCCATCTGCGCAGTAATGATGAGCGTAAGCGGGAATCCCTTGAAGGACTTGGCTACGGGGGCGGTGTTCAGCTTCTCCCTCAAAGCCGCCATGGCTATCAGGACGAGGGCAAACCCTATGCCGCCGCCTGTTCCCGAGAAAACCGCCTCTATGAAGTTGTATCCGTCCCTTATATTGATGACCGCGACGCCGAGCACAGCGCAGTTCGTGGTTATGAGCGGCAGGTATATGCCCAGGCCCCTGTAAAGCGAGGGGCTCATCTTCAGGATTATCATCTCGATCAGCTGCACAAGCGCGGCGATGACCAGGATGAACGCCACAGTCTGCAGGAAGCCCAGGTTTAGCGGGTTCAGGAGGTAGTTCTGGACCAACCAAGTGACAGCTGAAGCAAGGCTCATTACGAATATAACCGCCGCAGCCATGCCTGTTGCCGTCTCGAACTGGTTGGACACGCCTATGAACGGGCATGTACCCATTATCCTGGCCAACATATAGTTGTTGACAAGGATCGTGCTAAGCAGGATTACCATCATTTCCTTCATCTAGCTCAGACCTCCTTCGGTGCGGGGCAGCCGCACGCGGCGTCCTGTCGCATCTTCTTCCTGTTGGCCAGCCCGTTTATGGCTGCCAGGACGAAACCGAGGGTCATGAAGCCCCCAACTGGCTGGGAGATCAGGCCTGCTGCGAACTTGGCTGGGAAGAGCGCCAACCCGCCGAAGCCGAAGTCCGGGGCATTGAGTATCCTGCCGGTGGCGATGGGTTCCCTTATGGTCGCAAGTATTATGAGGGCCAGTGTGAAGCCGATTCCCATGCCTAGGCCGTCCATCACCGAATTAAGCACGTTGTTCTTGTATGCAAAGGCCTCGGCCCTGGCTAGTATTATGCAGTTTACTACTATAAGTGGAACGAATACGCCCAGCACCTTGTGAAGGTCGGGCAGGTATGCCGACATCATCAGGTCGACTATCGTTACAAATGTAGCTATTACAACGATGAAACAAGGTATCCTGATTTTGTCGGGAATGACCTTCCTTAGCAACGAAACGAAAAGGTTGCTGCCCAGGAGGACGAAAGTAGCTGCGATTCCCATGCCCAATCCGTTCATCACAGTCGTCGACGTTGCCATGGTAGGGCACATGCCAAGCAACAGAACAAATACAGGGCTTTCAGCCCAGAGGCCTTTCTTGAACTCGTTCAACGCGCTCATTCCAGGCACCTCCTACAGCCCAAGAAGGGCTTTTGCGACATCTAGCGCCTTGTTGACGCCGGCTACAGCCCCTCTGGAAGATATGGTCGCGCCGGAGACCTGGTCCACCTGGCCTCCCATTTTCTTTATGGCGAGAGTGCCGCTCATGCCGGCGAACTGCCCGGTGAAGGCCTCATCCGTTATCTTCGAGCCCAGTCCCGCCGTCTCTGTCTGGCTCAATATCTGGACGCCCTGGCATATCCCTTCGGTGTCCATCCCGACCAGCATCGTTATCGCGCCGCCGTAGCCGTTCGATTGGACCTTAACTATGGCGCCCGCAGCGCCTTCCGCCGAGCTTCCCAGGTATGCTTCAAGCACGCCGGTCTGCCCGGAGGCGACCCCGGCAAGTTCTGCGTCCTCCACTTTGACGAAGTCGGTGGCTTTCGGCAGGACTATCGCCATGGCTTTCATGGCGGCCTGCTGCTGCCTTGCTTCGATGATGACGCTGGTCTTGCTGTACACCAACGCCAGAGAAGCGCCAGAGACTGCGCATATGAGCGTCAGGATGATCCCGTACCTTACGATATCACGCATGGCTGCGCACCTCCCCGAAGCGCTTGGGCCGGCCGAACCTTTCGATCAGCGGCACGAAGCTGTTCATCAGAAGTATCGAGAATGCAACGCCCTCCGGATAGCTTCCGAACATCCTTATTAGGAACGTGAAGACGCCCAGGCCTACGGCGTAGACTACCTGCGCAGCGGGCTTGATAGGGCTCGTCACATAGTCCGTTGCCATGAAGAAGGCGCCTAGGATCAGTCCCCCAGAAAGGAGGTGGAATATGGGATCCTGGTCGAACGCCATCGCCAGGATGGCAGTCGTCAGTATGTAGATGAGCGGTATCCTGAGCGTAATGACCCCGAGGAACAGGAGCACCAGCGCTCCTATAAGAAGGGCCAGCGCAGACGTCTCCCCCAGCGAGCCTGCGACGTTGCCGAAGAAGAGCGGCCCGTAGAACCTGGACAGCGTCGTAGTCCCGATCTCGCCCGACTTGAGCAGTCCGAGCGGTGTCGCTGTCGTGACGGCATCCAGGCCGTGTACGAATGCCTCGCTTCCCTTCGGCCATATGTAGCCGGCGCCGACCGTCGAAGGCCAAGCCAGCGATGCGAATACCCTGCCTACAAGGGCGGGGTTGAAGATGTTGTAGCCCAATCCTCCGAAGACCACCTTGCCGGGGCCAATGGCTATGAGCGACGCAAGCGCCGTCACCCAAGGCTCGACCCTAGGAGGCAGCGTCATCGCAATGAAAAGGCCCGTAAGAGCTGCTGATCCGTCGCTTATCGTTATGTCAAGCTTCCATATCTTCTGGATCAGGTATTCCCATAGGACTGCCGAGCCTATGCCTACCACAAGGTTGATTGCGGCCCAGTATCCGAAGAAGTACACTCCGCACGCGGCCGCGGGGACTAGGGCGAGGAACACGCCCCTCATGATCATGGGGGTCGCAGCCCTGTCCCTAATGTGCGGCGCGGCAGTGATTACCAGGTTGTTTTCCGACACGTCCATCACCCCGTCACTTCTTGCCGCGCTTGGCCAGCACGTACTGCTTGGCCAGCTTTATCGACTGCACCAGGGGCCTCTTGGAAGGGCAAACGAACGAGCAGCTTCCGCACTCCATGCAGTCTGCGGCGTATAGTTTCTCGGCCCTGGGCATGTCGCCCGCCAGGGCATATTTATGTATCTCGGAAGGCTCAAGGAACATCGGGCAAACCTCGTTGCACCTTCCGCACCTTATGCAGGGCATCTCCTTCCAAGAGAGCGCTTCCTGCCTGCCCATCAGGATCAACCCGGAAGTGCCCTTCGATATCGGGAAGCCGAGGCCGGTTGCGGCAACCCCCATCATCGGACCCCCGAAGACCACTTTGCCCAGTTCGCCCTTCACGCCTCCGCAGAACTCCACCAGGTCGGAGCCGAGGGTCCCCATCAGAACCTCTACGTTGGAGGGCTTCTCCAGCGCCGACCCTGAGACCGTCACTATCCTCTTTACGAGGGGCATGCCCGTCCTGAACCTGTCGGAGACGGCCGCCGCAGTGCTTACGTTCACGACTACTACCCCCACGTTGAATGGGAGCCCCCCCGGAGGGACCTCTCGCCCCAGAGCCGCTTTGATGAGCGATTTCTCATATCCCTGCGGATACTGTGCCTTGCACGCACAGACTTCGATTCCTGGATACTTCGACGCTGCCTCGGTCAGGGCTGCTATCGCATCCGGCTTGTTGTCCTCCACCCCGATCACGGCGCGTTCCACGCTTATGCTGCGCATCAGGATGCGGGCCCCGTCGACAACGCGGTCTGGGCGCTCAACCATGACCCTGTGGTCTGACGTCAGGTAAGGCTCGCATTCCCCGCCGTTCAGCACGAGGGTGTCGACCTTGACTCCCTGGGGAAGGGTGAGCTTCACATGGGTAGGGAATTCCGCGCCGCCCATGCCCAGCATGCCTGCCTCCCTTATTATCTTCCTGATCTCCTCAGGGCTCATGGATTCGAATCCTTCGAAGGGCGCGATGCTCTCGTGGACCTCCTGCAGACCATCCGACTCGATGGTAATGCCAAGGCACTCGCTTCCAGAATACGACCTTATGTTCTTGGCTTCTACCACCTTGCCGGATACCGGCGAATGCGTAGGTACGCACATGAATCCCTCATTGTCGGCCAGTTTCTGCCCCACTTTGACCGAAGTCCCCTTCGGTGCCAGGACAGTGTAGCCTACCCATGAAGGACCCACCGGTACGGTTACCCTTGCGGGAACCGGGCCGGCGATTGTCGGGGAGCCGCCCGTCATCTTCATCGCTGACGGGTGGATGCCTCCGACGAATGTCCTTACAGCCATCTGTCTCACTCCTTAGCGTTTGGTTTGCTAATGCTTCCTAGAAAAGGTTCAGGATCGTGCCGTCTTCCAGGATGTCTATGCTGTCCGCGGCCGGCACCTTCGGAAGGCCGGGCATTGTCATGACCTCTCCTGTGATGGCAACTATGAATCCTGCGCCGGCGGAGATCCTGACTTCCTTGACGTTGAGCTTCCAGCCTTTTGGCCTTCCTTTCAGGTCGGCCATGTCGCTAAGCGAATGCTGCGTCTTAGCCATGCATACGGGAAGGTTGCCGTATCCTATCCTGCGGATGGTCCCGAGCATGGTCTTCGCCGCTTCGGAATAGACGACGTCGTCTGCCCCGTAGACCTGCTTTGCCAGCTTCATGATCTTCTCTTCGGCTGTGAGCTCGAGTCCGTAAAGCATGCGGAAGTTGTTCGCATCCTTCTCCAGCGCCTCGAGCACCTGCCCGGCGAGTTCTATTCCCCCGGCCCCGCCCCTTGCGACGACCTCGGATACCGCGTAGCGCACTCCGCGGTCGATGCAGCGCCCCTTGACTAGCTCAAGTTCCTCAGGGGTGTCGGTAGGGAACCTGTTGATCGCCACTACCACGGGAAGCCCGAAGTTGACCTTCAGGTTGTCGATGTGCGCATCCAGGTTCTCGCAGCCCTTGGCCAGCGCTTCGAGGTTCGTCTCGCCTACCTTGTCCTTGGGGACGCCGCCGTGCATGTTAAGGGCCCTGACCGATGCCACCAGCACCGCTACATCTGGTTTAAGGCCTGTCTGCCTGTGGACTATGTCGAAGAACTTCTCGGCGCCCAGGTCGGATGCGAAACCGCCCTCGGTGACGACGTAGTCGGCCAGCTTGAGGGCCAGCCTGGTCGCAATTATCGAGTTGTTCCCATGGGCGATGTTGGCGAACGGCCCGCCGTGGATGAACGCAGGCTGCCCTTCTGCGGTCTGCACCAGGTTGGGCTTGATTGCGTCCTTCAGGAGCACGGCCATCGAACCGACGGCCTTAATGTCGGCCGCGGTAACAGGTTTCCTGTCGTAGGTATAGGCAACGATGATCCTGCCGAGCCTCTCCTTGAGGTCATCTGTGCCCGAGGCCAGGCAGAGTATGGCCATCACCTCTGACGCCACCGTTATGTCGAAGCCGCTCTCCCTGGGCACGCCGTTGCCCAGGCCGCCAAGGCCGCATACTACGTTCCTCAGCTGCCTGTCATTCATGTCCATGACGCGCTTGACGACCACCCTCCTGGGGTCTATGCCCAGTGCGTTCCCCTGGAAGATGTGATTGTCAAGCATGGCCACCATCAGGTTGTGAGCCGCCGTTATGGCATGGATGTCGCCAGTGAAGTGGAGGTTGATGTCCTCCATGGGCAAAACCTGCGAATAGCCGCCGCCGGTCGCGCCGCCCTTGACTCCGAACACGGGGCCCAGGGAGGGCTCCCTTAATGCCACTGCCACTTTCTTGCCCATCTTGCCAAGAGCCTGTGTGAGGCCGATCGCCGTGCATGTCTTCCCCTCTCCGGCCGGTGTGGCGGTTATCGCCGTCGTGTATATCAGCTTGCCGTCCTTGTTGCCCTTGAACTTCTCAAGCAGGCTCAACGGAAGCTTGGCTTTGTACTTCCCGTAAAGTTCCAGTTCGTCAGCAGAAATCCCAACCGATTCGGCAATTTCGGAAACCGGCCTGAGTCTGGTTGACTGCGCTATCTCGATGTCGCTCGGTATCGGCATTGGGGCACCTCCATAATCTATTTTGAAGCGATGTACCTGTCTATAGCCCTTGCTGCTAGCTTGCCCGCACCCATCGCGGCGATTACCGTTGCCGCCCCCGTGACTATGTCGCCTCCGGCGAACACACCAGGCATGCTTGTCGTCCCGAATTCGTCCTTAACTACTATATGCCCGTGCTTGTTCAGTTCCAAGCCCTTTGTGTTCCTTGTCAGCACCGGATTGGGGCCCTGGCCTATAGCCACGACAACTGTATCGGCCTCAAGCTCGAAATCCGAATTCGGTATCGGCACAGGCCTGCGCCTTCCGCTCGAATCCGGCTCTCCCAGCTCCATGCGCTGGCATACCATCTTCTTCACCGTCCCGTCGTCGTCACCGACTATGGCAAGTGGGTTGGTGAGCAGGAAGAGCTTCACCCCCTCTTCCTCTGCGTTTTCTATCTCCTCGAACCTGGCGGGCATCTCCTGCCTGGACCTCCTGTAGACTATCGTCACCTCGTCGGCTCCCAGCCTCAGCGCCGTCCTGGCCGAGTCCATCGCCACGTTGCCGGCCCCGACCACTGCCACCTTCGCCCCGATCCGCACAGGGGTGCCGTAGCAGGGGAACTTGTACGCCTTCATCAGGTTGACCCTGGTCAGGAACTCGTTGGCGGAGTAAACCCCGTTGAGGTTCTCGCCCGGTATTCCCAGGAAATAGGGAAGGCCGGCACCAGTCCCGACGAATACGGCGCTGTAGCCCTCCTTGCCCAGAAGGTCCTCCAAAGTAAGGCTCATCCCTATCACGGCGTTGGTTATTATCCTTACCCCAAGGTCCTTCACATAGCTTACTTCCTTGTCCACGATGTCCTTCGGCAGCCTGAACTCCGGTATCCCGTAGCGCAGCACCCCGCCCGTCTCATGCAGGGATTCGTATATGTCCACCCTGTAGCCCATGAGCGCGAGGTCCGCGGCGCATGTCAAGCCAGACGGACCGGAGCCGACCACCGCCACCCTGGGGGAGTCCTTCCCTGACCTGACCTCTGCGCTGCTTTGCGAATGGGCCCTCTCGTAGTCGGAAACGAAGCGCTCCATCATGCCTATCGCCACCGGCTTGTACTTCTTTGCCAGCGTGCATACCTCTTCGCACTGCGTCTCCTGGGGGCAGACCCTACCGCAGATGGCAGGCAGGCTGTTCTTCTGCTTGATCTTCAGGGAAGCCTCGGTGAACTTCCCCTGGGCTGCCAGTTCGAGGAATTCCGGGATCGGCACCTCGACAGGGCAGCCGGCAACGCACGGCTTGTTCCTGCATTGCAGACAGCGCTTAGCCTCATTTATCGCCTGCTCTGGCGTAAGGCCCAAAGCCACCTCCTCGAAGTTGTGCCTGCGCACGGCAGGATCCTGCTTGGGCATCTCCGGCCTTGCCGAAAGGTCCTTCACCGGCATTTGCATCCCTCCCCCGACCTGTGCAGCTCCATGGCCTTGCGCTCCTCCTCGCGGAAGAACGTCTGGCGCTTGATGAGCTCGTCGAAGTCGACCTGGTGGGCGTCGAATTCCGGTCCGTCTACGCAGGAGAACTTAACGACTCCCCCTACGGTGACGCGGCAGCAGCCGCACATGCCCGTCCCGTCTAGCATCGTAGCGTTGAGGCTGACGGTTGTCTTTATCCCGTATTTCCTTGTGACCTCGGAGCATGCCTTCATCATCCTGACCGGGCCTATCGCTACGACTTCGTCGGCGGGCCTGCCGGATTTTATGTACTCCTCGAGGGCCTGGGTTACGAAGCCGTGGAAGCCACAGCTTCCGTCGTCTGTGCAGAGTATCATCTCGCTGGAGACCATTGTGGCCGTGTCCTTAAGCACATATAGGTTCTCGGTCCTTGCCCCCAGTATGGTTACGACCTTGTTCCCCACCCTCATGTGTTCCCTTATCTGCGGTATGAGTGGGGCTATGCCGATTCCTCCGGCCACTGCGATCACCGTGCCGACCTTCTCGATGCTGGTCGGTTTCCCGCACGGCCCAAGGACGTCCTGGAAGCTCTCCCCTTCCTCGAAAAGGCACATCTTGGTGGTCGATGCGCCTACCTGCTGGACTACTATCGTTATGATCCCCTTCGACCCGTCGTGGTCTACGATCGTAAGCGGGACCCTTTCGCCGCGCTCGTCCGCCCTTACCATCACGAAGTTGCCCGGTTTGGCCGCCCTTGCCACCAGGGGGGCCTCAAGCACGAATTCGTATACAGAAGGGGCGAGGAGCCTTTTACCAAGTATCCTGTGCATTATATGCTTCCCTCTACCATTTGTGGCACTTGACGCAGTCGGTCTCGAACCAGTCGCCGTGGCAGCCCTCGCAAGACGCGTGGCTCAATCCTTGCCCGGCAGGGACCGCCTTGTCACCGTGACAGGTCTCGCAGCCGAAGCCTATGTGAGCGCCGTGCGGTATCGTGTACTCATCCGTCTCGGTGAACTCAAGGTTGATGTGGCAGCTTCCGCAGCTAGGAGACTTGGCGTTGAACCAGTCTTCGTGGCAGCCGATGCATGTGTCATGGCCGATTTCGCCTTCCTTGCCCTCCACGTACTCGACGTGGCAGGCGTCGCAGCTGTAGAAGCTGTGGACCTCATGGGGTATCCTGAGCTTGTCTGTTGTCTCTATATCGGCCTTGATGTGGCACTTGGCGCAGTCAGCGGTACCTTCGGCGAACCAGTCGTAATGGCAGGATATGCACTTGTCGTGGCTTATGCCCTGCGGCATGGCGCCGCCTATGCCGTGCACCTGCCCTTCGTGGCATTCGTTGCATGTGATGCCCAGCCCGGCAGAATGGATCGTGTGCGGAGCGGATATCACCTCGGTCCCTGCCGATCCCTTCGCACCTGAGTGGCATCTGATGCAGTATTCGTCTGCGACCTCAAAGTCGGCGAAACTGGTGGCGCCTCCCGCCTTCTCGACCTTTCTCATCCTGGCTATCGCGAACCTGTTGTTGAACCAGCCTTTGAAGCCGGCCTCCATATGGCATTCGGCGCAGCCCACCTCGGAATGGCTGCTCTCCGCCCAGGTTGCGGCCATCGGCTGCATCGAGTGGCAGGAGCTGCAGTATTTGTCCGTCTCGGTGTAGCTTGCGGCGGCGATCGTGCCTCCGATCGCTATTAGCAGCACCAGGAGAATCACTCCCTGTGCCTTTCCTCTTGAGAACAATGACCTGCCGGACATTTAAGTCTACCCCCTTGAATTGCCTTGGTAACGCTCATGCATAGAAAGAGAGGCTCTGCAGCGATACGGTGACGTCCGCGTTGCTGACCTTGACGTTCTCCGGTACTATCAGGGTCGTCGTGGAGAAGTTCAGTATTGCCCTGACCCCGGCCTGGATACATATATCGGCCATCTTCTGGGCGGCGTCTGCAGGCACGGTCAGTACGGCTATCTTTATGCCCTCCTGGGTTATCACGTCCTTAAGCATGTCTATGTGGTATGCCGGCACCCCGTCGTACGGGCCAGCTTCCAGCGTCGCCTTGTCCACGTCGAAGCCAGCCTCTATGACCAGGTTCTCGTATCCGCTGTTGCGCTGGCCGGTATCCCGCTTGTAGGCATTGAAGTGGATGATGGCCTTGCCCATCCTTCCGAGGCCCACTATCGCGATCTTCACTTCCTTGTCCAGTTTGAGGATTGCAAGGAGCTGCTTTTTCAAGGCCGATATCTTGTACCCCACTCCCTGCTTGCCGAACGCGCCGAAGATGGTCAGGTCCTTCCTGACCTGCGTAGGTGAAGTGCCCGTGATATCCCCGAACTCCTTCGAGGAAACGATCGAAAGCCCCGCATTCTC
>Ga0208459_1002743_pt1 | contig 14421 bp, 8 predicted proteins | sample AD_UKC087_MetaG_FD_184433 | JGI IMG/M metagenome (GOLD analysis project Ga0208459, IMG submission 184433) | Active sludge microbial communities of municipal wastewater-treating anaerobic digesters from USA - AD_UKC087_MetaG (SPAdes) (version 2) | ecosystem: Engineered > Bioreactor > Anaerobic >... | reverse complement strand
TGGATGAACCTTAAGGAAACTCACTGGACATTTTGCCCAACAAAAAGTGGACATTCCGCCCGCGATTCTGTGGACTTTTTATTCCGCTATTGACAGTGCTGACTGGTACAGTGAAAACTATTACGCCCGCTCGCCTCAATCCAGTCCGCCAGGCCCCACCAGTGGACAGTATCGTGTCTTACGTGGCGGCTCATGGGGTTACGATGCGAGGCATGCCCGTGTCGCTTACCGCGGCACTTGGACCCCTGATAACCGCAGCTATTATCGGGGTTTCCGTTGCATCCTGCGTTTAGAATCTTGATCAGGTCAGTGCACTGAAAGATTTAGCTTCTTCATTGCAAAAGTAAACGGGCCGCTCATTTCTGATGCGGCCCGTTTCTCAATAGTATTACAGGTGAATTATGGGACGCATAGAACCTGTCCCGGATAAATCAGGCTGCCATTAATCTGATTGGCTGCTTGAAGTGCTGCAATGGTGGAACCGTAATTAGTTGCAATGGCATACAGCGTATCACCTGAGCGAATTGTATAATTGGCTGAACAAGATGGATCTGGTACATCGTTTGATCCGGAACTGTCACCAGTTTGATCAATCGGTTCAGGATCAGGCGCCGGTACATCTGAACCATAAGGGGGTTCCTGTTGATTGTAGAATTTGACGATGCCGCAGGTTCCGGTGGCTTCAACAGTGATTTGTTGGGTAGTAGGTCCAGATGGATCCCATCCAACTTGCATAGTCTCTGTGACGTTATAAACGCCAGGGGTCAGCATATTGAATCGCACCCAGCCCGTGCCATCGGTTCGTCCGATAATGGCTGTGCCGCCAAATGCTGGCTGAATCGTCATTTCCCACCCGGGAAGCGGCGCCCCGGTGTTATCGTACTTGTATACATCCAGGCAGGCGTAATCAGTCCGGTTTTTGAATCGGATTTGCTCACAAGAGTTGGTATTTGTCAGGTTCAGAGTTAGGCTTGCTGCGGTCACTGGAACCCATCCAGGCTGTATTTCTTCAGTGAATGTCCAGGTACCCAGAACCAAACCATCAAATCTAAAGTATCCATCTGCGTTGGTAACCGTTGTCATAGACTCACCGGTGGTTGCATTGGTCGCGGCAATCTTCCAATTACTCAAGCCTTGCTCGAAATGGTTGATCTTGTAACCTTCAACGCAAGTTGTCTTCTCGTTGACAAAAGTCACCAGAGAACACACGATCGATGGATCTTCTAGATTCACCACGGTTGATGCGTTCCCAACTGGTCGCCACCCATTCATAATTTCTTCGCTGACAGTCCATTCTCCCAGTGGCAAATCCATGAAAAACGCATATCCGTTTCCATCTGTCTTCCAGGAGCGTGGTTCACGCGTCCCGTCATTGCGGGTTAAGTTGATGGTCCAATTGGGCAGCGGGTTGCCAAAATTATCCAGTTTGCGTACTGCAATGCAAGATGTGTGGACCTGCTCATTGACTATTGCAATTTGATCACAGGTGTAGGGCTGCTTTGGCGAAATCAAAGTGATAACTGGTGTGACACCCGTTGCTGATGTCCAACCACGCTTCTCTTCCTCCTCAATAGTCCATGTACCTGGTTTGAGATACCGAAATTCAGCAATTCCCAATCCATTTGTTCGTTTTGTTTCAGAGTATTCGCCAGATTTCAGAGTAATGCCCCAGTCAGGCAGACCAACCAGCCCATCAAAGCCTTGGTTGCCGCTCTCGTCCACTTTTTTGACAATCAGACAGGGAAGGGCTTCCATCTTGAACCGGGTATCAGCACAGCCTGTGGGCGCACCTGAAAGGGTCACCTCAAATGATTGTGGTGTATAAGGCTGCCAGCCCTCGCGATAACGAATTTCAACCGTATAGGTCCCGGCAGTTAGTCCCGGAAATTGATATTCGCCATACACATTCGTCATCTGTGCCATTGCCGGGCGTCCATCCTTAGGCGTTACCACAATTTCCCAGCCTGTGCCGCCTGGTTGGTGATATACGTCAATTACATTTCCCGAAATGCAATTGCCGCCCATTTCGGCGACTGGCGGGCAAAATCCCCCGGCGCTGCAAGGTGCTGTAACTGTGATACCCGTTGGTGGGGTTATCCCTGTACAGAAGGAGTCATTTTGGTACTCACTTTTCTGGCAGGTATAAACTCGACATTCTTCTGTCTTGATATTTTCAGTTATCTCACACTTACACCCAATGGCGTCACGATGTGCTGGCTCTGAACAACCTATTTTTCCGCATGCATCACTAGCAGGGTTGTTTTTAGGATCATCATCGTAACATTTATCAATTTCGGCCTCAGTAACTAACATTGGGGCTCCTCGCTCATCAGATGGAGGTGGGGTATAACCACTTTCACATGGAGAATAAAGAACCCATATCCCCGATTCGTTTCGGTAATAGTACGGAGTACATCCATCAGGCGTAACGGTGGCGGCCACTTGCTGTCCATAAGATCCGCTGGCATTTGTCTGGCGCGGCAGTGTGGTAATTGCCAACATTGTCAGGGCAATCATCACAAAAACACCCACCATAACTTGAATGACCCGCTTAAGCAAGTGGTTGGAAGTAACAGGCTTGGTAGTCTTTGTAGACATTGATTTGTTGGGGAGCATTTTTCCCTCCTAAAATTGAGTTTTTTCGGATGAGTTATCCGATTGTGACGGATTTGGATCAAATACAGCTTCGAGGAAATGGATTAAATCATCCAGGCTGTCGAAGCGCATCTTTTCTGTTCCCATAATTTCTTCCAATATAAACCTCCATTGAGATGTTTCTTGATTGGCGTCATCGCGTAAATGCCAGCACCGCAGTAAATAGGAGTGGTAATTCGGTCGTTTGGGTGGGTTTTCTTTAGTCGTTTGCATAATTGAACTGATTATAGAAAACCTCAGTTTCAAAAGCGTTACAAAAGCGTTTCAGGTACATCAAATAAATTTTATATTTTGAAACGATATAATCGGCAAATTCCCTATTCGCAGTTTTTGACCTTTTCTGCGATTAGATGTGTCTTGTTTGTCTCTAGGGGATGATATAATAAATACATCAGTCCAATATGGGGAACCCAAAATGCATTATTATCAACCGGGTGATGTAGTTTTAGGTGAATATAGAATAGAGGCCTTTATTGGTCGGGGCGGCTTTGGCGAAGTTTATCGCACCCAATCAATTCATTCTTCTAACCTTTTTGCATTAAAAATTTTGCGTCGTAATGATCTGGCAGAGTCGGAATATATTCAAGCTGAAAAAGGTTTCCAACTGGAAGCAAAATTAGGCTTTAAGCTTAAGCACTCGGCGCTGCTTCGTGCTATCCGCTTTGCGCCAGACCCTCAAAATGGTCAGCTTATTCTTGTCATGGAATATGCACCGGGGGGCTCTCTGGCAGATCGGTTGAATACTCAACGCTGTCAATCTGTCCCAGACACCATCAGAATTGCATCTGAAGTAGCCTCTGGGTTAGCTGCCCTGCATGATGCGGATGTAGTTCATCGGGATATCAAACCATCCAACATACTGTTTGATGCGTTTGGAAAAGCGTGCATTGGCGATCTGGGGGTGGCTCAGGTCTCTACAGGCGAACTAACGCTAATATCTCAACCCGGGACTGAATTTAATCGCACCGGACCTGGGACAGGGCCTTATATGAGCCCAGAACAGGAGCGCGGAGATATCCACTTGCGCCCCTGTTCAGATATATACGCCTTGGGATTGATAATGTTTGAGATGCTCACCGGGCGGTCATACAAACAGATTCGTCCAGGAACGGATATCCGATTCCTGCGTCCTGATGTCCCTCAGGCCTTGGTAGATCTCATTGCCCGCATGTTATCTGATGAACCTGAACGACGCCCTTGGGATGGGAATGAAACCCTTCATGCATTGAATACTGTTTCCACGAGTATAAATCCTCTAGGTGAGCAGTCTAATCAAAATCACATATCAACCGAAACTTTGCCACGCCAGACGGTTGCTTTTCAGAATAATAATGCTGCTCAACTTGGGGCGGCTAGAGAAAACCTGGTAGCCCCGTCAAATTCAGCCGCATCTGCTTCTGAATTTATGACGCAAACGAAGGTGAAAAATTACTGGATATGGGCGGCGGCAGGGGTTTTGTTGGCGGTGGTTTGTCTCATTAGCATAATTCCGATAATTGATAAAATAATTAAAGGTTGGTGGCCTACTCCAACTGATATTCCTACTGAGGTCCATACTGAAGTTATACCCACTGATGTCGTTGCAACCAAAACGATCAAATTACCAGATTGCACTCGGGTGGGGCAAACGTGGTCGTCGCCTATTGATGGTATGCAATTAGTTTGTGTGCCTGCCGGCGATTTCTTAATGGGTTCTGATGATCCTGAAACGTCTGAAGATGAAAAACCTAAACATACTGTGGTTTTGGATGCCTACTGGATTGATAAAACCGAAGTAACCAATGCGCAGTACACCCAATGCGTATCAGATGGCGATTGTGAACCACCTGGCTCGAATGCCTCGGATACACGCTCCAATTATTATCGGGATGATCGTTACGCAAATTATCCGGTGATAAACGTGTCTTGGTCCAATGCAAGAGATTATTGTGCCTGGGCAGGGCGTCAATTGCCAACCGAAGCGCAATGGGAAAAAGCAGCGCGAGGCAACGATGGCCGAATTTATCCTTGGGGAGATAGCACTCCCAATCAAAATAATGCAAATTTTGAATCTTCCACCATTGAAGATACCGCAGCAGTGGGGAGCTATCCGGATGGCGCCAGCCCTTATGGCGCAATGGACATGGCGGGAAATGTTTGGGAATGGATAAATGACTGGTACGATGAAAACTACTATTTGTTCCAAACGCAATGGATTAACCCTACCGGCCCCGATTTTGGAGATCAACGGATTCAACGGGGTGGCAGTTGGGCTAACCCAGGTTCGGGAATAAATACGACCTTTCGCTATCCATTATCCCCAAATAAAAGTTATACCACCACCGGCTTTCGTTGTGCCCTGCCGGCAGCACCCTGACACCTGCTAGCCGAATGGCCTGAAGATTATCCGGCGCCAGAAAACCGCCGGCACCTGGTTGAAGTGGACAAGTGATCAAGAAAGCTGATGTGTAATTACACTGCTGCCACCAATCCAAATGTTCCTTATCCCGTTTTCTGCTCAACCTCACTAAGCCATTGATACATAGCATCCAGCGTGTCGTTTGTATAGGCCAGAATATTTGACTGGCATTCAGATTGAAGGATAGATAACCATTCATCAACTGCGTCAGGCTCAAGCCCAGGCTTTAGTTCAAAATTAATGAATCGGGCTTTTAGATTTCGAGCACATTGTGTCAGTAAGGCTAATTTCCGAATTGCTCTTACTGTAGAATCGGAATTTTCTAGGCGGTGTTTTTGTAAAATCACCTTTATGATTGGATCCAGTAGTATGATTGTTGAGTCCGAAAACTGTCTATGTGAGGTTTGAATTGGCGTTTTTGCTAATTCTATGACTTGTCGAGAATTTTTTTGTTTCCTTAGTGGGAGAATACTATTTAGAAAAGTTGGAAGATCCAATTGACTAGGGAGCAGGATAATCAACCGCCGCTCACGTTTTTTCTGATACAGAAACAAAACTACAAATAAAATAATTCCTAGAATTCCTAAGAAGATGAAAGGTAAAACTACTTCTAATACTCCATTTATTAAGATGGAAATATTTTGATTGTTGAATGTGGAATTCCCTGTAGTAAAATTTCCAAAACCCGTCAGCGATGGCGAATACTTGACTATATAATAGATCATCCGTAAAGAAATAATCAATAAAAAAATAATTGTCAAACCAATACTTACCAAGTTTGCAAATGTAATCCAGGGCTTCTTCCTAGCAGCTTGAAGTATAGTCTTGCGACGACGTAATAAATCCTGTGGCTTCTGTCGGATGGTCTGGTAATTTTGCCGGATTTGGTGGACTGACCGCAATACATCCTGTACAATATTAATTGGAATAAGAACAACCCAAATGAATGGAGAAAATAGCCAAAATAATGGGGAAATCAACCTTCCTCGTCTAGCGGTAATAAAGTAAATACAAGGCACAATTAATGATGATCCAAAGGGTAGTAATAATAGCGCATAAATAAGAAAAAAATTTAAAACAACCATGGACCAAGATGTATCCGGAGCCGTTATCAGGACAGTCTTATTAAATGCAAAAACAGTAATTACAATATAAAAGATACCAAATACAAATATCCTGGCGAAGTAAAGCCCTTCTTTTAACGCACCTTTAAAATTTTCGCGCAACCAGCGGTTTGAGCCTGGAATAAGCAAAACACATGAAGTTGTTATAAGCCCCAGATATATAAAGATCATGTCTGGATCGATGGTGTCATTGGTTATGTAGAAAACGATTAGAAAATAAGCGAACGATATCAGGATTAAAGCAATATCTACCACCGGCAGCCAGAACATTGCCCGGATATTGAAACGAGAATTTTGAGTTAATGGAAGGCGCTGGATGTATGTTTTAGCCGCTGATCGATTGCGCCAAAATTGCTCTTCGTAAGTATCTTCCATGGCTTTCTGAGCAATTGAACGTTTAATTTGTACTGGAATGCGGGCCAGATTAGAAGCATTGCGTATAATGGTCGCAATTACATCATCGTTTTTATGAAACGAATTTTGTTTTGTAATGCTATCTAAATGAATCTGATTACGTTCCACCTCTGGTAACAAGACCGAGAACTCTAGCGCAGCCATTTTTTCTTGAGAGTTATTTTGATAGTAAGCGGTAGTTACAATCTCATGGCATAACTTGGAGATTTGCCCTGGTGTTTCAGGGATGCGTTCGCCAATTCCATCTCGGAGAATGCTTAGCACATGTTGTAACTGCAATGCGAGCGATAAATGAGTAACTCGTGTTCGGTCAGGCTCTGCTGAGTGCTTTATATCGTACAACATTTCAATATCTGTTGCTAAATAAGTGATCTCAAAACGTTCAGATAGGTCCACGCAGATTGGCTGCCATTCAGCCTCTAGAAGTATTTGCAATTCATTGAATAACTCTCCAAGCTGCTGCCAGTTTCCAATTTGAAGCAGGATTACCACCACCCCACGCCAACGACCATCGGTAATCAGTTGCTGAATAGGCACCCATAACTGGTCAGGTTGTTCATTAAACTGTCGCAAAATTGTGCCAGCTGCGTAATATTCTTGAAACTGGCGGTGTCCGAAGCTGATCTCCGGGTCAGGTGAATCTGGGTCAATTTTATGTAGGATTTGGAGCTGAAGCAGGGCTTCCAGGTATTTTCCAATCTCGGCTGAGGAATACAACCCCCGGGCAACAACCCGGTCAATCAAAGACGTTCGCGTCGGATTCAATCCGAGGTTCTGATCAATCATCACAAAGGCAATCGCTTCACAAGCCCGGCGAACATCGGCTGTGGTCAGATTGAATTTGGTCTGAAGTTGATGCTGTCCTTTCTGGAAGGCATGGTTGGTGAAGTCATCATAAACTTTATAGGTAAAGGTTGGAAATGCGCTTCCCTGTTGGATATTGCTGCACAGGATGCTCAAGAACAGAGGGGTCGTGGCCAGCTGCTGCAATTCTGAGCCAGCATCCTCAAGCCCCTGGATAATCTTTCCGGCCATTTCCGGTTCGACCCCGGATTTACGAATCAGCTCACGCTGCTGATGCCGATCTAAAGGCTGGATATGCAGGACCGGCCAGGTTAATCGCCCCGGTCCCTGATAATGCCGTGAAGCAATGATCCCCCGGCAGCGATAGATGCCATGCAGGAACTGATCCAGAGCAGCAACATATTTTTGAACCACTCCATCGGCATGGGTGGACTTCAAGATTTCCGGGATTTCGTCAAACGAATCAAAAATAAAGAGCCAGGTGCCTTCTCTCAAGCCCTGTTCATATTCCCGATTTAGAAAATCTAATATTTCGGGACGGCGGCTCGGATTCAGAGCCCGGTAGATCAGCCTTTTGATGGCAGCCGGAAACTGCTCGGCCAAATCCTGTTCAGGGTCAAGTTTCAGATCCCGTAGATTGATATAGATCGGGAGTGTACTACGCGGGTTAATCGAACCTTTGGCCTGAATAGCCAGATGATAGGCAAACTGCTGGAGTGCCGCACTCTTCCCGGAGCCGGGCAAGCCTTCAAGCAAAATTAACCGTTCCCGCCTTTGACGCAGCGCTCGAGAGAGTGGTTTCGGAGCAGAGCGTCCGGCCCCGCGGACATGCAGCTCAACATAATGGGTTGGCGCTACAAAGGTGCTCCGGTCAGTTTCCGGGGCCAGGTGATGGATCAAGCTGTTGGCTAGATAATCGGCAAAAGCCTGGCGTTCGGCAATCCGCTGACGCAGATTCTGCCGGTCTGGCACATGCAGCTCGTGAATATGTTGTTCCTGGATGATGACCTGATTGCCAGTACCAATATTGATATGACTGTTCTCAAGATTTGAGATGTCCCCAACCTGGATGGAGGGGACTGGTTGCCCGCCCGGCTGCACCGGATCCTGCCCCAGGGTCTGCTGCAACCAGCGATAATCTGTCTCTGACAATGTCTGGGCAGCAATGGCATCAACATCCAGTGCCGCCATGAGCCGGTTTACAGCGCTGGCATACTCAACATCTGTTTGTACCAGTACGGCTAGCTCGGCAGTGCGGTCATTGCTGGCCAGCGCGCCCCAGTCGGTGATCAGCTTTTCCAGCCGTTGGGCAATCTGAGGCTCAACGACCTGGATAAGCACGTTGCGCCTGGATTCATTGCCACACCCTGTCAATGGGGACAGAACGCCACTCAGAACTGCGCCAGGAACCTCTCCGGCACGCAACTGCTTGATCTGCAGAATCTGAACTGCCAGATAGGCGGCGATTTGAGCTTTCCAGGCTTCGGGTGTAAATGTCATGCGGCTTTCCCTGTGGCGGCGGTGATCCTGTCAGATAATATCATTATATTGCATACAATGGAAAGAGACGGAGCTTTCTGGGCATTGAATCCGCAAATAATCAAAACCCGCCTAAAGATCATCCTAATGGATTTTGATGTCAGCCAAAGTAGAAACTGAACTCCAACAACTTTTGTTCACTCAATCGACTTTTATCCACCACCCCCAGCACCTGCTCCACGGCCCGCTCAAGCAGATCGGTGTAGCGGGCCACGTCCACCGTGCGCGGGTCAAGCTCGCCGGGCAGGTCCCAGGTCCTGACACCTGGCAGGCTGCCGGTGTAGTAGATGAACCACACATACTGCCTAGGTTGCAGTGGGGAGGGCCTGCGGCTTCCAGTTGGGCCACAACCGGGCAGCGGTGGTGGCTCAGAGCTACGTGGACAGCGATATCCGCGCGCGGGGGATGCGAAGTAACAGACTGCCTCCATCCACTGCCGTCACGCCCTAAGCTATTTCAAGGTTCAGCCCGTCGTTGAATGGCATCCTTATTGCCGCCGGCGGGCTTTGGGATTCGGCAACCCCGATGGACTGGCGGAAACTGGCTCGCGTGTATAATAAACGCAACCAGTTCTCCCGCACTTGGAGGATTCCATGCTATTTTCCCTGGACAGCATCAAAAACGAAGTCTCGGCTTTTTACCATAGTCACAAGCCGCTGTTCAAGCAGGCCGGCGCGGATGCGCTCTACGGCGCACTGGCCTTGGGAGCCTTGCTGCCCATTGCCGCCGCAGCGCAGCAGGGTGATTGGGCGGTTGGTGTAGCAATCTCGAATTTGCTGGGTAATATCGGGGCCAACCTCATCTCCAACCTGCTCCAGCGAGGCAAAGACACCGTGGATGCCCAGGTTGCTCGCGAGGTGCAGGCTCTGGCCAGACAGGAACCCGAACTGAGGCAGAAGCTGGATGCCATTTTGATGGAGTTGAAGGCGGCTGATACGGCAGCCTTGACGCTGGACGAGCCGGCCCGCCCGGATTTTATCGCCAGACTTGAGGCTGCAATGAAGCAGGCTGGCAGCACACTCACCATTTCTGTTGGGAATATTACCAGCAACACCAACAGCCCGATGAATTTGGGATCCGGCACACAGACTACCACCTACAACATTGATAACCAGCGCATTCACCTGCCGCCCGACCCCGAAGCCCAAAAGCGCGCAGCGATGGATGAGGCCCGCCAGCGCTACCTGACCCACCTGCGCAAATTCTGTCAGAACCTGCCGCTGGCTGCCCTGGGCGGCGACGAAGGCAGCGAGTTGGGCGTGACCCTGGAAGATGTTTATATTGAGCTGGACACCACGGCTTTCTTTGAGATAGAGGAGAAACCCAATCCTGCTCACCCTCAAAGGGCACAAATCATTAATAATCCTAAATTACTCGAGCTGTTGGGTTTTCAAATTGCCTGCCGATACCGTGCGGGGTTATCGATTACTGCAAGCGCTTCAAAGTGCGCTTTCCCGCAGTCTATGAAAGGGTTCGCCACTTTGATTTGTGATATTGGGCATCGTCAATGTCCCGTGAGGACAGGCCGTAGGACCAGTTGAGGCAATTCGCAAGCCCAGCGAGGAGTTTTTCCTGTGCTATAATCAATTGACACCGCACTGGATTTGTCTGGAGGATGGGATGCAACTTGGCAAATACGAAATCCATGAAGAGATCGGCAGAGGTGGTTTTGGCACGGTTTACCGGGCCACGGATCGCGCCCTGGGGGTGGAACGGGCAGTCAAGATCATGCATCCGGCGCTGAGCCAGGATGCAGGGTTTCTGGAACGTTTTCGACTGGAAGCCCACCTTGCCGCCCGGCTTGAGCACCCCCACATCGTACCAGTGTATGACCTGGATGAGATCAATGGAGTGACCTTCCTGGCGATGAAATATCTGCCCGGCGGCTCGCTCAAGCAGCGCCTGACCAGCCGGGGTGCCCTGCCCTTCCCGGTGGCGGCGAAACTGCTGACCCAGGTGGCCACTGCACTGGATTATGCCCATCAGCAGGGGTTGATTCACCGGGATGTCAAACCGGCCAATATCTTGTTTGAGACCGACGACCTGATTCGTCTGACCGATTTTGGCTTTGCCAAGGCCATGAGCGAACAGGCCGGAAGCAGTTCGCTGACCCTGTCGGGGGGCATGATTGGCACCCCACCCTACATAGCGCCCGAAATCTGGCGCCACAAGCCGGTCAGCCCGGCCGTGGACCAGTACAGCCTGGCCTGCCTGTTCTATGAATGTCTGACGGGCCAGACCCTGTTTGCCGGTGACAGCCCGGCCGACATTATGACCCGTCACGTGCTGGACGGACCGGAGTTTCCCGCGAGCTGGCCGGCCGGCGTGCCCGCTGGCCTGGCCGCCTTGCTGGAAAAAGCCCTGTCCCGCGATCCGGCTGGACGTTTTGCATCCTGCAGTCAGTTCGCGGCAGCGGTCTCCGCTCTGGCGCAGCAGCCGCCCGCCTCTTCCATTGCCCACCCGGCGGCTGCATCACAGCCCGAAACGCCAGCCCTCCGGGCAGCAGAGCAACCAGATCAACCAGCTCCACAACCGGTGTCCCAACCCATTTCCCAACCGGCAGCTGGGCCGGAGCCGGATCCTCATCCCGCCATCCCACCCGCTCTGGCAGCAGTTCCACCCCGGGCACTGCAAGCCTCTGCCGGCTTTTCCCGGCTAACAGAACCCTTCCGTCGTCCCCGCCCGTGGTGGATCACAGCACTTCTGATCTTTGGAAGCATTGAGTTGCTGGCCATCTTTGGACTTGGCACCGCCCGGATATTATTGGACTGGATGAAGACTCCCACGCCAGAGATGATTATGGCTCTGACACCAACAGCAACTTCCGAAGTGATTATTTATATTTACACACCTACGCCAATACCCTCACTAACACCAACGCAACCCATTAACCCAGGACAAGCCCGGGTCGAGGAAGTGATTGGTAATGGTATTGTCTCTTATTCGAATGCTGGAGGTGCAATTCTACCTGCATCTGCTGGTACTTTTGTGGATCTGGGCGCTCGATTTATGTCGGATGAGAAGACCAGTCTTAAAGTCACCATCGGCGAAGCAGTTGGCCAGCCATCCATTATGTATATATTCCAATCCAGTGACGCAATCCTGGACTTTCAAAATGCTCTTGCCGCTAGTCTCAGCCAGGGCTCGATCTTTATCCAGGCAGGTGGACGGGAAGCCCAGGTATCACTGCCCAATCATAATAACGCTGTAGCCTACGTTTCTGATGGTCGGATGATTGTTCAAATAGATGGTTCTGATGTTTGGGTCTGGTGCTTTGATGGAGATTGCCGATTCTCTTATAAGAATGGGGATGAAGGCTTCTCTCTCTCCCCTGGGGACAAGCGAGTCTATCATTCTATTGGAGATGATAAAGGTGACAAAGAGCCAATTGAAAAATACAGCGACATTGTTTGGAGTTGGAATACCTCCTGCAATGGTTGCATACTTAATCTGATCTATACCCCAACCCCTAAACCAAACACTGTTACACCGACTTCAACACCAACCATAGACAAGGGTGATTAATGTTATACGGTTCCAATGATAATACTTTCGTCGAGTTATGAGGGCCAAACCCGGCTTCGGAACCTCAGACCCTCTAGTCCGTGTTTTTGGGGTGGCCCGGCGATAAGTGGTTCGAGCCAGCCCGGAGATAGGAGATTGCTTGGTAAGGTGGTTAGATTATAGCATAAATCAGCCCAAACAGAATTAATGTTCTGAATGAATAGTCCTAACCATCTGACAGTTCTGAAAATCACAGATATAATGACGTACAATAAATTCTGTAAAATCTATTATCTTTCACTCCTCTTGACACACACTGAAACGCCATGAGACGAACTGCAATCCGTCTTAACGCGTTTCAAGTTGCTGAACGACAACAATTTTTCAGAAACGTTCTCGGACGTATTGAGACGAATTGAGACTGCTGCAAAATCATATGCAGGTTGTGATTGTTGTCCCCAAGACAATTGCACTAAATGTGGCGGTTAAAATTTTTAGTGCGATTACCCTGGCATGCACTGACCGTTGTCTGTGCCGAGAAATATCAGACTATGCTATACTCAATCTTAAGAAAGGAGTCCACCTACAGTGACCCCTTTTTGTATCTAAATAATGTTTACCACCCCAAATGTTTACTCCCAACTGCTGTCATGGATATTATTAAGCGGTCCTACGCGATAAACTGCACGGGGCAATAAGGTCTATCCACAGTCAAACCCAGCCATTTGAAACGTAATTTGCGCATTGCCAAATTGTTCAGTGCCTTCCATCTCCTTCACCTTCACATCATCTCCCCAGAGAAGCCGCATCATGAGCAAACGTAAAAATCCCCCATCTCCTCGCCGCAGAAGGCCAACTACTCGGACAGCCAGTCATTATCCAGCTCCCTCGCTGTCACCCGATGAAATCTTGTGCCCTTATTGCAAATGCATCTTGATGCGTGATGAGGCGCAGGTAGTTGTCCATTTCAACGTCTCTCATGCCACAGCCCTTCCAGGAGACCGAGACCGTAAGCTGCGCCAAATCTTTGGTGAAAAAACCAACCCAGCCCCCACATCTCATGGAAAACAACCCACAGAACGAAGCCCTTCTGCCCCCTCCGCCTATGCGTCCACACCAAAACGCCGTTATGTCGTGGATGAGTTTGGTTTGGTTTCATTCCTGCCCAATAATGAGTTGCCTACATCATACCAAAGCCCCGATCGCCCAGGCCCCACCAGGTTGGCATCTCCGGCAAAGAGCACCCCTTCTAGAACACCGAAAGATTATAGCCCCCAATCAGAAGATACTCCGCTGGAAAAATGTCTGGTTTGTGGAGCCGCCGTTAAACATCTGGACAGGCATTATAGAAAAGCCCATAAAATTGTGTATCTGGGGTCGGGCAAGGTGCAGTGCCTGGTCTGTCATAAAGATCTGAGCATCTCATCCGTAAAATCTCACCATTGTAAAGCTTCTCGACCGATACAGAAATCTCAAACCGGTGCACGGTCAACGCAAACGTCAAGACGAAATCCATCCGCGAACACCCATACTGGCTCAAGACACGAATCTCAACGCAGCGAAGTTCGCTTTGAAGATGATCCCTCCGAAAGCCGGCTGGATGGTGGGCGTCATCTGGGTCATATGTCACGCGAAGCAGGTCGCTTTGGCTCGCTCCCGATGTATGATGACTACAGTGATGAGGCAGATGCATAGCAATTATTGGCTCATGCCGCGAACCAGAACCTCCTTTCAAGAAAATTCGAGGAAAAATACGCCATGAAAATCCATGTTGAAATCTATCTCGCCTCTCGCATCCTGGCACAAAACAATCCCACATTCTCCACCCAGGAATTGTTAGATTTTATCTATCGCGAATTCCGAGATAGTCGCTCAGGGATCAAAACGCATTTAAGCGCTGTTTGTGTGGCCAACGCCCCACTTAATCACTCAAATGGCTATAACTACCTCTGGCGCCTCAGTCCCGGCGAACTGCGCCCCTTC
>Ga0208459_1002742_pt1 | contig 14425 bp, 14 predicted proteins | sample AD_UKC087_MetaG_FD_184433 | JGI IMG/M metagenome (GOLD analysis project Ga0208459, IMG submission 184433) | Active sludge microbial communities of municipal wastewater-treating anaerobic digesters from USA - AD_UKC087_MetaG (SPAdes) (version 2) | ecosystem: Engineered > Bioreactor > Anaerobic >... | reverse complement strand
CGTATTCGGCGGCCGGCCCGCTCAAAGGACCTGTAAAACCGATTCCGATTTCCCCGGCTCTCGCAGCCGTTCCCCACACGATCAACGCAAAGACGAATACCGAACACCATAACGCTTTCCAACTCTTCATTGCTATATCCCCTTTCTTGAAATAATAATTTCCGGCCATGTATCCATGACCCGGCTTTCAAATTCCCGTACGTTCCAGGCGCCCATGGTAAAATTTTCTTTTGTATCCCCATCCGGACCTGAAGGAAAACCGGATCGCCGGGGATACGGGCGATCCGGGGCGGGAGAGCGTCCAGGCAAGCCCCGATAACACCGAAGTTCAATGCCACCCTTTCCCGCAACTTCAGGGTTTGAAACGGGCAGGACCCCTTGCTTACAACGAGCGTTGGTTGTACTTATTCAGGCGTTGCCGTTTTGTCAAGCAATATTTTAGCGTTGTCGGGAAGCCGGACGGGGTTTTTCAGGGGTCGTTGAGGCGTTGGCCGGCGAAGCTTATTTTGCGGGTTTCAGCCGGTTATCCATCCCGGTGAAGCCGCAATCCGGCTGGTAGCAGGTGACATTCAGAAATTCGCATTTCTGTCGGCAGACAGGGCAGGTTTGCGGCGGCGCAGCCTGCACGACGGTGTTCCCGCAGTTGCTGCACTTCCAGGTATTTTCGGGCGGGGTGATCGGTGTTTCGGCCATGAGCGTTGCCTCCTTGAGGTTTTTTGGTGGCTGGTTTATCTCTACCACATCCAAAAACGCTTTGGCAACCGAATAAACTTGAAAACCGAATGAATTTCCGGTAAACAGGGTAGCCCTTGCGGCGCAGGAGAAATGCATGGAAAAACTCTCGAAAAAAAGCGATCTGGCCGGACTTTCCCTTCTGGGATCGGGTGAAAAAGCGAAGCCCGTCCGCAAACTGGAAACCTTTCCCAATCGCTCCAAACGCAGCTATACCGTCACTCTCTCCACGGAAGAGTTTACCTGCCTGTGCCCCATGACCGGCCAGCCGGACTTCGCCAGGATCACCATCGCATATATCCCGGATAAGAAAATCGTCGAATCGAAATCACTCAAACTCTACTTCTGGTCCTTCCGCAACGAAGGCGTTTTTCATGAACATCTCACCAACATCATTCTGGACGACCTGGTGGCCGCGCTTTCGCCCCGCTGGTGCAAGGTGACGGCCCAATTCGCCGTTCGCGGCGGCATCGCCATTTCCGTGGAGGCGGAGTATCCCGGAAATAAAAATAAGTAAAGGATCCATCATGGCAAAACGAGAAGACATTAAAAAAGTGCTGATTATCGGCTCGGGGCCCATTGTGATCGGCCAGGCCTGCGAATTTGACTACTCGGGAACCCAGGCGTGCAAGGCGCTACGCAAACTCGGCTACAAAATCGTCCTGGTCAATTCCAATCCGGCCACGATCATGACCGATCCCGGCATGGCCGACGTGACCTATATCGAGCCGCTCAATGCCCAGACGCTGACGGAGATCATTGAAAACGAAAAGCCCGACGCGATTCTGCCCAATCTGGGCGGTCAAACCGGCCTCAACCTGACCTCCGAACTTCACCGCCGGGGCATTCTGGACAAACACGGCGTCAAGGTCATCGGCGTTCAGGTGGACGCGATCGAACGCGGTGAAGATCGCATCGCGTTCAAGGAGGCGATGAACAAGCTGGGGATTGAAATGCCGAAAAGCAAGCCCGCCACCTCCGTGGAGGAAGCCGAAAAGATCGCCGCCGAAATGGGCTACCCGGTGGTGATCCGCCCGGCCTACACCATGGGCGGCACGGGCGGCGGCATCGTTTACAATCTGGAAGAACTGCGGCTGATCGCGAGCCGCGGCATTTCCGCCAGCCTCATCGGCCAGATCCTGATCGAAGAATCCGTCATCGGCTGGGAAGAGCTGGAGCTGGAAGTCGTCCGCGACGCGAAGAATCACATGATCACCGTCTGCTTCATCGAAAACGTCGATGCGATGGGCGTTCACACGGGCGATTCCTACTGCACCGCGCCGATGCTGACGATTTCCGAAGAGCTGCAGAAGCGCCTTCAGAAATATTCCTACGACATCGTCGAGGCCATCCAGGTCATCGGCGGAACCAACGTGCAGTTCGCGCACGACCCGAAGACGGACCGCGTGGTCGTCATCGAAATCAATCCGCGCACCTCGCGCTCGTCGGCGCTGGCCTCCAAGGCCACCGGCTTTCCGATTGCGCTCATCTCCTCCATTCTGGCCTCCGGCATCACGCTGGATGAAATTCCCTACTGGCGCGAAGGCACGCTGGATAAATATTCGCCGTCGGGCGACTACGTCGTGGTGAAGTTCGCCCGCTGGGATTTTGAAAAATTTCCCGGCGCGGTGGACAAGCTCGGAACGCAGATGCGCGCCGTGGGTGAAGTCATGAGCATCGGAAAGAACTATAAGGAAGCGCTGCAGAAGGCCATCCGCTCTCTGGAAAAGAAGCGCTACGGCCTGGGATTTGTAAAAGACTTTCACGCCCGGCCGCTCGATGAGCTGATGGAGCTGCTCAGCGAGCCTTCCAGCGAGCGGCAGTTCATCATGTATGAAGCCCTGCGTAAAGGCGCGTCGATTGACGCTTTGCACGCCAAGACCCACATCAAAAAATGGTTCATTGAGCAGATGAAGGAGCTGGTGGCGCTGGAAGAAAAAATCCTGGCCTGCAAAGGCAAAAAACTGCCCGACGCCCTGCTGGTGGAGGCCAAGAAAGACGGATTTTCCGACCGCTATCTGGCCCAGATTCTGGAGAAGAAGGAAGAAGAGATCCGCCAGCAGCGCCTGGCGGCGGGACTGGCCGAGTCCTGGGACGCCGTGCCGGTGAGCGGCGTCGAAAACGCGGCCTATTACTACTCCACGTACAACGCCCCGGACAAAGTAGGCGTCAGCAAAAACCGCAAGATCATGGTGCTGGGCGGCGGCCCCAACCGCATCGGCCAGGGGATTGAGTTTGACTACTGCTGCGTGCACGCGGCTTTTGCCCTGCGCGACGAAGGCATCGAATCGATCATGGTCAACTGCAACCCCGAAACCGTTTCCACCGACTACGACACGTCCAACAAGCTGTACTTCGAACCGCTCACCGTCGAAGACGTTTTGAGCATTTATGAGAAGGAAAAACCGGACGGCGTGATCGTCCAGTTCGGCGGGCAGACGCCGCTGAACATCGCAGCGGACCTGGCGAAAGCGGGTGTGAAAATCATCGGCACGTCACCGGAGACGATCGATCTGGCCGAAGACCGGGACCGCTTCCGCGCCATGATGGACAAACTGGGCATCCCCATGCCGAAATCCGGGATGGCCAGCAATCTTCAAGAGGCCTTGAGTGTGGCGAACGGCATCGGCTATCCGCTGATGGTTCGCCCCTCGTATGTTCTGGGCGGCCGCGGCATGGAAGTGGTTCACGACGAGCAGATGCTCAAGCGCTATGTTGAAGCCGCCGTGGACGTCACTCCCGAGCGGCCCATTCTGATCGACAAGTTTCTGGAAAACGCGATCGAGGCCGAAGCGGACGCCATTTCCGACGGCACGGACGCTTTTGTTCCAGCCGTAATGGAGCATATCGAACTGGCCGGCATCCACTCGGGCGATTCCGCCTGCGTGATCCCGCCCATCAGCATCCCGGCGCGCCACATCGACACGATCAACGACTACACCCGGAAGATCGCCGTGGAGTTCGGCGTGGTGGGCCTGATGAACATCCAGTATGCCATTGCCAATGATGTGGTGTATATTCTGGAGGCCAATCCGCGCGCGTCGCGCACCGTACCGCTGGTTTCCAAGGTCTGCAACATCTCTATGGCGCGGCTCGCCACGCAGATCATGCTGGGCAAAAAACTGAAGGATTTGAACCTGAAGCGCCATGCCTTCCGCCATTTCGGCGTCAAGGAAGCGGTTTTCCCGTTCAATATGTATCAGGAAGTCGATCCGCTCCTGGGGCCGGAGATGCGCTCCACCGGCGAAGTGCTGGGACTGGCCGATTCCTTCGGACTGGCGTATTACAAATCCCAGGAAGCCACCGGCCAGAGCCTGCCCGCGGAAGGCACCGTGCTCATTACCGTGGAAGAGAAGGACAAGGGGGGCATTCTGGAAGTCGCCCGCGCGTTTGCCAAAATCGGCTTCCGGATCAAAGCCTCCGAAGGCACGTATAAATTTTTTGCCGCGAACGGCATTGCCGCCGAACGTATTTTGAAAATGCACGAAGGCCGTCCGAATATCGTGGATGCCATCAAAAACGGAGAGATCCAACTGGTCATCAACACACCGGCCGGGCGCCTCAGCAAATACGACGACTCCTACATCCGTAAGGCGGCGATCAAGTACAAGATTCCCTACATCACCACCGTTGCCGCAGCGGTGGCCGCGGTTAAAGGGATTGAGGCCTGCCGCCAGGGCCACGGCCGGGCGAAATCCCTGCAAAGCTATCACGCGGAGATTAAATAAGGCTGAAGACTGAAGATTGAAGGCTGAAGGTTGAGAAGTAGGGAACGGTCGCGGCCGTTCCCTGCACCCTTTGTCATCCCCGACCTGATCGGGGATCCAGTAGTACGTGGCGCTCGTGACCTTTAGGTTATTAGCCGCGCTTTAACGGGTCTAAAGCCCGAACTGCTTCTACAGAAGGCCCGCTTCCCGCAGGATGTCGCGGATACGGTCGGCCTGATCGGCCCGGACGAGCAGGCGCGCGTATGCGCCCGCGGCGACCAGCATCGCGGTGTTTTCCCCCTGAAAATAATAATGGATGCCTTCGCCGTCCAGCAGGGATTTGACAAACGCGATGTCGCCGGGATTGTAGGTGGAAAAAACCTCGACCATTTCCTCTCGGGGAACGCTTCCGTCCCCGGAATCTTTTTTATCGGTTTCCATGGCGAGCATCATACACGGGAAAGGATTTTTATGGAACCCCTCAAAGGATCGCAGCGAAAAGTTCTGCGCGCGCAGGCGCATCACTTGAAGCCGCTGGTCATGGTCGGCGCGAAAGGCGTGACGGACGGCCTGATCGGCTCCGTGGATCTGGCGCTCGCAGATCACGAGCTGATCAAGGTGAAGTTCGTCGAGTTTAAAGAAGCCAAAAAAGAAATAGCAGCCGAAATCGCGCAGGCGACAAAAAGCGAGCTGGTCGGCCTCATCGGCAATATCGCCATCCTTTACCGGCCCAATCCTGATCCGGCAAAGAGAAAAATTCAAGTGTCGTAAGGGATTTGCGCCGGCCGGATCAGGCGGATGGCCGGCCGCCGGCAAGGCGAAGAAAATGGGTTGACAGATAAAATCAATCGCATTATATACAGCGCGCCTGACGGAAGGGCAGCACCGCTCCACACCGTCCGGGCACTGTTCATATCTTGATGGGGAATCGTTCAATGGTAGGACGCCGGACTCTGACTCCGTTAATCAAGGTTCGAATCCTTGTTCCCCAGCCAAATTAAATCAAGCACTTACAAGCTTTAAAACTGGTTTCCGGACTCTATTTTTCTGTGATTGTGATAAATTTGTGATAGTTTTGCCTTGGATCCTGTCCATCACTTCTATTCCCGTCCGTAAACTCTCCGTGCAATGATGCGCATACCTCATAACCATTTTCACTTCCTTCCAACGTCCAAGCTTCTGCAGCGTGAGCAGATCCACCCCGTTTTGCACGAGCCTTGTGGCAAAGGTGTGACGCAGATCATGGAACCGAAGCTTTCTGATTCCTGATTTTTTTGCCGCCTCCTGAAATGCTCGTATGAGGTTGCTCGCCAAAATCCGTTTTCCGCAAGTATTCTGGAAAACGTGGTCGTTTTCACTGTGCGGATTCTCACTCTTCGGCAGGAGGACATTCAATGCGGTCTGACTGAGCGGCAAGGTATCAACGCTTTTATTCTTCTGTTCAAAAATGGTGATGGTTTGACGATCCATATCTACCTGCGACCACTGCAAATCCAAAATCTCGCTCTGGCGGAGGCCTGTGTTGATTGCAAAAACAATTATCTCTTGGAGCCATTTTGGTGATGCCTTCTTCAGTTTCTGTTCCTCTTCCAGAGTCAGCCAGCGTTCAATCAAATTGTTCACTTTTTCTTTTTGAACTTTGTTAACCGGATTATCCTTCAGCCACTCCCATTCACGCACCGCCAAGTTAAATGCATGACCCATGAGAGTCAGCTCATAATTGACTGTCCGCGGTGCTGCCCCTTCCATCCTTCGCTTGACCTTATAGTCCGATATTTGTAGCGGAGTTATTTCCGTCAAAATCATATCTCCAAATACCGGTTCAAGGTTTTTTCTTAGGCCCTTATCTCTTTTATGGGACTTTGGCGCCTTGTTAAGCGCAGAATATTCAGTCATATACTTATCCATCAGGTCCTTGAATGTATAGTCATTGCCGGCCGGCTTCTCAAACCACTTTCCTTCTGCAATTTCCCCTTTTAATTTGTCAAAGATCCGCTGGGCCAGCTTCTTGTCTTCCGTTTCCGTGGACCGTCTGTGCTGCTGACCCTGATGAGTAAAACTCATCCACCAGACCGTCCCTCTTTTATATAGACCCATGTTGCACCTCCTGTTTGGGTCCCTCGATCCGGTCTGATTTCCCGTGACGAGGAGAGTAATATTTATTGGTCTCTTCGTCAATGGTCTTTGTGATAATCTTCGAAAAGCGATCCGTTGAATGCTTGGACGATTTTCTTCTTCTGTTCCTGGGTTTGTGTTGTTCTTTCGTGTGCCGATTTTTGCTTCTGCAATCCTCCAGCCACGCATCAATTTCGTCCAGGCTGAATCTAACGAGACGCCCGATGCGGTAATGGGGAATTTCTCCCGCTTCCACTTTGGCATAGAGGGTCTTTGTCTTGATGTTCAGATATTTCGATATATCTGATATTGTTAGAAGTTTTTTTCCGTCTTCCCTTACTGCTTCCATTCTGATGCTCCCATCCGGGATCGGACGGGTAACTGCATCGATGACTTCCCAAAATCAGCCTGGGGAGTCCTTAAAAAAGTAATTAATTCAAATAATCCTGATCCCTGTTTTTATTATGGGGGTCCATTGCTGAACCCCCATCTGGTAAATATTGCTAAGTTTTATGCATATGAATTTCGTAGCTGATGGAAATTTCCCCTTCGAGACCATACTCTTCATTCGTAAATTGAAAACGGAGCGTCTGCGACGTTAAACTAAGGTCAAAGAATTCTTCATAGAACCCTTCTTGAAAAAACGTCGAATAAACATCTTTTCTTATGTCCTTATCGCAAGGAATGTCGTTTTTCTTTTTCATCATGTGGCCCTCCTTTCTTTTTGCTTCCGCCTGCAAAATATTTTTTTGTTCTCCATATGAGGGGATACCAATCAAAGCTGGTCACATTTAAAAAGTGCGTAAGATAAGAGTTGTTAAGGTATTATAATTCTTGATTTATATGGTTTCTAATGTATAGAACTTTGCCTAAATATGCTTCAAGATTGGTAAGTAATTACGTGGACACTGATAAATTCAAGCAAAAATTGACTAATTTCCTACCGGCATTAGGCAATAACAATCATCATGCAGCATTTTTTCATCATATGATTGATAGTGAATTTTATCTTTTAATGAAAGCACATGATAATATACAGAAAAAATCGGAAGACTTCGTTACACATTTAATACCCTTATCAGATGATAGAATCGTTTTTTTGCCATTGTATACGAAAGTAAATTCTTCCGTCTATATAAAGGAAAAGAAAGACTATTATTCTGTTGCAGGAAGTAAAAATAATGAAAAATACATCAAGGACAAAAAGAATTATTACGCAAAAAAGGAATCATGGATCGCAAAAAAAATATTGTTTCTTGCCGAAGAATTTATTGCAGAACTAAAAAAAATCAACGAACATACGGGAATCCCTTTACGTTCACTTTACCATATGTATTCACTACTTATAGCCAGCGACGCTTCTCATGAAAAAAACATCGACCCAAAAGAAAAGCTGTTAGAATATCAGGGCGCGTTAGTGTACTTTCTGATGATCCTTTTACCGGCAAATATTCCCGAAAACGAGAGAGATGATCTTTTATGCTCTGTCTGGGAGAAGATATATAAGCTTCTGATTGAGTGTTATTGGGTACTGATAATCGTCGGCATGATAGATATGCTGAATATCGTCGAAATTTTTTATCAAAGCGGTTTTGAAAAGGCAAAATCATATTTATCGCACTCCGTCGTTTATCGGGAATTGGAAGACAGGGTTGATAGTATAGAAACGGATTTTGACTTAATATACTTTTTGTTTCAGGAATTTTATCTATTTGGTTTATTGGCTGATGATTTTTCCCTGATGATTCCGGGCATAGATAAAAAGTTTAATGAAAAGCTTTATTGGATAATTAACTCCTATAGTAAGCAGGTTCCTTTTGAGGAAGATAAAGTGCAAATAAATAAAGAAGAAGAAGATAAAGATAAAGAAGAAGAAGTAGTAGTAGAAGAAGTAGTAGTAGAAGAAGAAGTAGAAGAAGTAGAAGAAGAAGATTGGGATAAGAGAGTCATTATTAATAAAAAATCAAAACAGGAAAAACAACCCAAGGAACCGCCGTTGTATTCCGAAATTACCATTGCAAAAATGTTACAAAAAAAAATGCAGCAATATGGCTTGTTGCAAAATTATAAATTAAAGACAAACCCAGATAATGTGGTTCATTATATTTGCAAAATAATAAGCAATATTAAAAAAACAATAAAAGAAGAAAATTTAAGTTATTTGCTTCAGAAAGAAGTAGGAGTCAGTTCTTCTACGCTCAAGCGATGGAAAAAAAGTAGTATCTTATCAATCAATCCATCTACAGAGGTAATAGATGCAGTTAAAACAGAGATGGAAAGAAGACAACAACATAAGCTTGTGGATCATTACACACAAAATCAGCTGATACATGAAATAAGATCAAATCAAACTTTAAAACGATTTATGCAGAAACATAACAAGACCACATACGAGTATGGACGCACTGCACTACGCAACAAGATTAATTTGTTGATAAAGGAAGATCGTATTACATGCAAAAAAATCAATGGTGTAAATTATTTTAAGATAACTGACATCAAGGATATCTTGACAGAATTAATAAATTTTTCCAAATAAATTCAAAGCATTATCAATCACAATTGCCTTCCATAAACATACCCTTGAAAATGTGACCACCTTTGTACGGTATTCCTCCTTAAGAGCCCGATTTTATCAGGCAAAAAACTTTTGGAGGATTTTGTATGACAGATTTAAAAAAGAAGAACGCGGCAGAGGAGCTGGTTGTAGACGAAGGTGCTACCGATCAGGAAAACGAGTCAACGGCAAAAACAATAAAGAATGATCCCAAGGTGCCACCGGAAATCATTCCGGAGGCGGAGGAATCTCCCAACAAAGAATGCGAAGCAGAAAATTTGGCGGAGATGATCAAGGGGACGGCAACCGAGGGTGGCGAGTCTGCCACGGAAGATAAACAAATAAAAGATGTTGCGGAGGAAAGACTCCCGGGAGTCTCCGGATCGGCCGGTGAAAAGGATTCAGAGAGAGATGAAAAGACATTCAAAACAATTGCCAGATCCCTTGAAGAACTCCCCATCGACTCGATCAATCATTTTTTGAAGATTCCGGATTATGTGATTGCAACGGAGGCGGATCATCCAATCGTCTTAAGGACGCCTCAAGGCAATCACTGTATTGAAGCCTGGACCCTGATCGAAGCTGCCATATCTGAAGGTAAGACCACAATTCTTTGTGAAGTCGATGAACTGGCTGTCCATTCTGATAAAGAACTCTGTTTAAGGAAGAGCGGCATCCGGAGCCTGACTCGCGGTGGCACCTACACGTACGCGGAAATGCTCAGGAACACGAAGGATCTTCTGGCGATGTTCCTTAATTCCAACGAGGAGCTTCGGGTTTACGGTCACGGTGAGCGAAGATACGGAGCGGGTTTCGTCGACAATGGGGAAGAGGACGTTCGCCACATTCTGGCCATGCGACTGGGTAAGGACCGGGATACGGTAAATTTTTTCATCAGCCACGGCGAATATCTTTCCAATGAAGCACTCAAGATTTTCATTGCTAAGGGGGCTCCGAAGGACTTTTTTGTCAGGGTCCAGGCCAAAAAGAGGATCGAGGTCAAGAACCTGAAAGGTAAAAAGAACTGCTCTCACGGCACGATCACCAGGGCAATTTCCAAATTCATGCTCGCAGAATTCAAAGAATATCTGGCGGGACAGGAGGCAAAAAAGAACGGACGTCCAACCACAACGCCGGCACCTCAAAATGGAAATCAACCCGAAATCACACGGACGAGCAATCCTGTGGATGACACCGGCGACAATGATGAGGCAACGGGTGATAATTCTATAAATGAAGAGGCTTCACCTAACCCACCCAGTCAGGATAATCCGCCTGAACCCATGACAGTCAGTACGATCAGGAGTCGGGCGCTCGAACTTGCCCAACGGATTGCTGCGGATCTGGGCAGGGAGGTCACCCTTGTCGAAATGAAACGTCGTCTTCAGGAGGAGTTGATCGTCATCACCGGACTCCTCAGCAGCATCGATTCCCTGACCAGCACGGAAGAATAAGGGAAGAGACCATCGTGGGAATGTTTGTAAACTACTGCGCCGGCGTGCATCGGGAGACACTGCCGGCGCAACAAGTGGACGCAATTCTGATCAACGTCCCCCAGAATGCATACAGCGATATTGCTGTGCGGGCAACATTGGAAATGTTCCGATACGCCGGTACAAAATATGTCATGTCGGATTCTGGGGGATACCAAAATCTGGATAAGGAGCTGAAGCAGGGAATTGTGAACTGTGACAGATCCAGACCCCTCATATGCAATAAAAATGAAATTAATAATTCTCCGGAGCACGTTATTGAGGCGAACATGAAAATCAGACCACAAAATATGACATCATTGGATCTGCCGGTGCCAAAGATAGTCGATCCGTATCATCAATATGTGGAATTTATGAAAAAGCTTGGGCCAAATCTCGTCTGGATGAGGGAAACTGCATTGCTGCGACAAAAATATTGTCCGGAAATTGAATTATTTATTCCGATTCAGTGTTACGATCTTAGTCAATTTGCAGCTTATATCGAAAAACCCCTAACGGATTTAGCTTTTGACGGTTTGAGCCTTCCCACAAGAAATCTCGGGTCCGGAGGGATTGCCCTTTTCTTGCTCAAATTTTACCAGATGGGGGTGAGAAAGGTTCATCTGTTGAGCGTGTCGAACCTGACCGGTTTGGCACTAGCGGCGTATTTTGCTCGCCATGTTTTTGATTGGTGCTCGGTGGACGCCACCACGTGGCGATTAAATGCTGATAACCAAATTTACATGGACCCCTTTGATCTCCATAGCATCAATGTTGGCAAGGATTCGGTTTTTCAGGAGGGGGAACGACCCCAATGCGATTGTCCATGGTGCGCCGGATACACCTTCACGGGAATCAAAAATATTCCTTTAACCGACCGGACTTCATTGCTCCGTTCGCACAATTATTACGTCATTCAAAAAGCGGGCAAAGAATTTTACGAGCATTCCGGTGACCTTGTGGATCTGGAACGGTGCCTAATGCGTAGAGTCACCACCTCATTGAAAAAAAAGAAGGTCAATAGACTCATCCAAGCGCTTTCTATCGCAACTTACATGCGGGATGCGGATATTAAGGTTTTGGAGGGTTTGCTGTGGAATTTGTAACCGGCAAAACGACAAATTATTTACAAGAAAGGAGGTGATTTAAAAACATAGATGACATTATTTACACAAAGCAACTTAAATAAAAAAATGATGAGCGTTGTAACAAGAGGGGTTCTCAAGAAGAATCAAAACTTTAAACATTTTCGATTTTATGGAGGTTTATAATTTTATGAGCGGAGAAGTATTTGAAGATGTAGGAAAAATTTTTCGCCAATTGGATATTCGGATTTATGAGGATGACTTGGATAAGTCGGTTTATACAATAATAGGCATGTATTCTTTTAGAAAGGTAAAAATGCTAGTCACACTTGTTCACCATTACTGGCCTCATTTTAACCAGATATGGATTGATAGAATTGTAGTGCCGAAAGAAAAGATGTCTGCTGCCCATGATTTGGTGGATAGAATCAATTCCATACTTGTGTATGATCATTTTAAAATTAACCCTGACAGTGGAACAATCCAACTGTATGCCGGTTTTTACAGCGGCATGATCGGTTCCGGTGAGGGTGACGAAGAGGAAACTGATAAAGATCTTGACGAAAAAGAATTCAGTGACGGCATGGATGGTTACAGTTTCGGGTACCTCCGCATGTTGATTTGCCAGATGACCAATCATTTCTCTCTGTTTTCGCCTTTATTTAAAAAAATAGTTAAAACCGAGAAACAGCCCTCTGAGATCATCGAAGAATTTTGGGACAAGGTTCCCAAAAAATACAAACGCGAACTGCGAGAATTTTTGGAATAATTTTTTACGAAGGGACCCGTTCCTGCTTATGGGATGGGTCCCTTCTTATTTGTGTCAGAAACCTGCACTGTCATCCATATTCATCCAGAACAAAATCTAAATATCTATCAAGGAGGTATTGATCAATGAACACAGAAAAGAAAATTCAGCTAAACCTGGCAATCCCTGAGCGCTACAGAAACTATCTCAGGAGAATGGCAGCGGAAAGGGTCATGTCAGATCCAAGTGAAGTGGTCACCGGAGCATCCATCGCAACGGAATTGCTGGTGACGGCGTTGAAATCAATATCGGGAGAAAAGAAGAAGGAAGGAGAATTGCATAATGATTAAACTTGCAGCTGAAAAAAGCTTTAACCGTAATATTTGTCCCATTATGAACATCAAAGGGAAAACAGTAAAGTACCCATTTATACTGAAATACAATAATTATCACCTTCAATGCGGGTGCGGGATTCTTGGACCGAAGCAAATGATGATCATGGACATTATCGGCACAAAATTGATTCACTTTGTTTATGGGAACGAGGACTTTTATGGCAGAATCCCAACAAACAACGAAAAGAACGTTAAGGAAAAATCGGGCTTGTACATGTCAAACAAGCTTCTGAAATACATAACAACAAATCTTTCCAAGGACGGGATCATTTCAGAAGCATATAGCCAGAAAGACAAACTGTCTCACGTTGATAAAGCGTTTGGAAAAATAAAAAATCCTTTAACAATTACCTTGAATGATGGAAGCTTGCGAAAGGAACTTCCCTTCTTGAGAAAATATTCCTCACGGCAAATCAGGGACATGTTTATAAGGACCTATGAGTGCGTACTGTGGATGAATTATCCGATATGCTTTCATACCGGGAAACAATACCAGTTATTTCCTTTTGGTAACTTTGGTTACAATTCACGGCTGTTTACTTTGGGGAAAATCAGCAACAGCAAAGTATCCAAAAACAATAATGTCCTTGAAAGGGAATATCAAATCCGGTTCGACACCATCCTGGGATATATGTTCATGCAAAACATGGTATCCTGTTACATGGATCTTCTGCCTGGAAAATTCTATGAGATGTCGGATTACGCGCAGCTTTACTATCGATTATTTATTCTGAGCTATTTTCCAAACAAAAAAACCGGCAGAACTCCAAAAAATCCCATTTTCATAGATGAGATCCGAAGAAGGCTCGTCTTGAAAACGAAAGACACTTCCAGTGTGAGGCAAATCGTTAAGCGAATTTTGGATGAGCTTGTTCAATATAAATTCATCAAAGATTACGCTGAAGAGAAACTTGATATGAAATATGTCTATCGCTACACGAGAAACTCCTGGAAGGAGATTACGGGGGAAGAAGAGGAATCGGAAACTGACCTGAAGGATCGCGGTTTCTGATTTGGCGGATATCGGATGCTCATCATGGGTTTTTACGAATATCTCGATATCTCATTTGAAATATTGGTTATAACCATTTGAATTATATCCTTATTCCTGGATTAAATTATTTATAATTTAAATATGGATGAGAAAAATGTCCAGGATAAACCTGGCCATTTCTCTCCCCATAGAAATAGAAAAGATCTATCAATCTATGAGTAAACTTAAGACGTAGGTCCAAAGTAAGTAAAACATATTCAAGGAAAAGAACAGCAGTTATCTTTGAGTTAACTACATTATCAAGGAAAGTAGAAATTCCGGACTTACACTTTAATATCAAAGGATGTTGGTCTTAGACTAGGCGAAGCCTATTCAAGAGAAAATCATCAATTTCTTTTTGTTTAAATAGAACATGTTCAAAACAAAAAGTCTTTGACAACCAGCCACATATTCAAACGAAAGAAGTCTTGGTTCGTTATAAAAGAAAGGATAAAACTATGTTGAAGGACAATGAAAAAAAGAGAAAAACCAATCCGTATAGTAGGGCATATATGAACAGTTATGAATGGAACTATATGGTTCTGGAGCTTGTTGATTATATTGAAGAGAAATTGTCATCC
>Ga0208459_1002720_pt1 | contig 14495 bp, 10 predicted proteins | sample AD_UKC087_MetaG_FD_184433 | JGI IMG/M metagenome (GOLD analysis project Ga0208459, IMG submission 184433) | Active sludge microbial communities of municipal wastewater-treating anaerobic digesters from USA - AD_UKC087_MetaG (SPAdes) (version 2) | ecosystem: Engineered > Bioreactor > Anaerobic >... | reverse complement strand
AACATCAAGCATAGGTACAATCAATAAGCATATTATAGCAAAAGCAATCGGTAACAATACGTAAATTTGCGCCTTGTTTTTTGCCTTTTCGGCGGCATTTTCAAAGAAATCATGTTTCTCCGCTTCTGTTTTTACTTTTCGTTTAAATTGAGATCCACGATTTGTAAATTTAGTCGCTTCCGCATAACTCTTCTTCCCATATTTTTCAATCTGATCAATAGTTACTTTGCTTCCATCACCAATATCCTTGATAAACCATTGAATGATATGCTCTTCATGAGGTAATAATTTAGTCAGTGGTTTATCTTGTTTTAAATGAATGGTCATATCATTCCTTTTTTTATTGGTAACCGATGGCGCTACTTCTAATTCCAGATAACCTTTACGCACCAAATCGAGAAGGGTTGCGGTAACATCCTCATCATTCGTTTTCCCAAAATAGTACAAAAAACTCATTTCTGCCGGTGTATAGTCATAAGGCAATTCCCGATAGTAAATACCTGAAAATTCCGGAACATATTCTTTATCATATTTTTTATATACTTTATAGGTGATATAAACCATAACTATAACTAATATGATAGTCAATAAGTTTATCGTTTTAGCAATTATATTTTTAATATTCGTTTCTCTTGCTAATTTGCTTTCATAATTGATAATCTTTTCTTGCATAGCTCCAACAATGACATTATCATTCGCAATATTAGCTACAGTAGTGTTGTCCATTAAAATACGGAATTCCAACTCTTCTGTTGTTTTTATATTTCTAGCACTGATATTAATTTCTTTTAAAGAGGTAATGTCAATGTTGCCTTGACTTAACCCATGTCCCCAAACCCGTAATGCATCTAAATTTGTATTATTATAAAGATTAATCTTTACTTGGGCTTTTTTGACAGTAGCTTCAACACCAGCAAACAATACCCAATTCAATTCAGAAATATCATCATAACCAGTTACTGCTCCATTAATGGTATAGGTATATTCGAACACCATTTTTTCTTTCATTCCGCCAACAGCTTGTAAATTGACAAAAACTGATTCACACTCCGAACTATACGGATAACATTCAATTGGTTCACCGAGTTCATCCCTATCTCCAAGATAAGAATAACCAATCCCTATTTTATCGGTAATATCAATGATATCATCACCATCAATATAAGAAACTCTTGCCTTTATCGTATTCAAATCCAAAGCAGATTGATCGTTTTGGTAATTCAACCCTGACATTAAGGGATTATTAAGATGATTTTTTCCATATTTTAAATCGCGAAAACGAACATTATATCCCTCTGGATATCGAATAACCCATGTTTCATCTACAGTCATGTTTCCCGCTTCATCAACATCGATTATTGCATCATAAGATTCAATTGCAATATTCGAATCGGTAAGAATTGCCGCCAATACAATAAAACAAAAAACAATGACGATAACACTGAATACAATAAAACCTTTTTTATTTTTCATAAGAAACGCCACACTCCCTTTTTTGGCAAGTAAGAAATTTCTATTTTTTCTTTAGAAATTGGATGTAAGAACGTAATCTGATAACACCAAAGCCCTAAACTATTGTCGATATTTACTCCGGTATATCCATATTTAAAATCATTGATAATCGGATGACCGATACTGGATAGCTGCAATCTGATTTGATTATACCTACCAGTAATTAAATTGATTTGTACTATGGTGAAATCACTATCATTTATTTTAATATGCTTAACAATAGTATAATCGAGAATCGCTTCTTTTGCTTTTTCATCTTCCTTTGATGATATTTTTGCTATATATTTTTTGTCTTTCTCTTCCTTCACAAGATAACTCGTAATTGTTTCCTCTTTTAATAACTTACCGGCAACAATTGCATAGTATTGTTTTAAAAAATGATGGTTACGGATATCCTCACTCAATCTACTAGCCGCTTTTGATGTCCGCGCAAAAACCATAACTCCACCTACACGGCGATCTAAACGATGTAGCAATCCTAGATATACCTTCCCTGGCTTTTGATATTTTACTTTTAAATATTCTTTCACCAGATTAACCATGTCATCTTCAGCAGTAATATCTTCTTGAGACAGCATATTTTCTGGCTTTACAACCGCTATTAAGTGATTATCTTCATATAAAACCAATAATTTTTCTTTACCTTGGCAATCCATTATTCCCACCTTGAAAAGCGATCTTTTTTATCCCTTTCTCTTTTTGCCTCTTCTGTCAACTCTTCTTTTTTCTCAATTCTCAATAAAATCGGCAAATAGAAAAAGACCAGTGGAAAAACAACCAACAGGAAAATAATCAACCATATTCCATCCAAAGTGGTAAAACCTAGCAATAATACTGCAAGAATACCTAAGAAAATGAGCACTTTTTTCATGGTTTTACTCTTCTGCTTTCTGCTTAAAGCGATATTTTTTATAAACGACTCTTGCTTTAAAAAATTCTATCAGCTCTTTACGCTTTGCTGTATCAACTGCAAATTTAGGTAAAATAATTGCCATGTTAGGGTTTGTATAAATATAAAAACAATCATCGGTTTCAAAGACATATTCAATATTTTCCCAAGAATAACGACGAATATTCCCTTCAAAATCATAAGTAATAAAATCATCTTCAATAGTGATAATATATTTACCACCACTGATTTTGTTTTTCATCATAATTTTATTTACTATTGAATTGATTTGTATCGGTCTAACAATAAGAACAGCAAAACCGGCAATAAGAATAATCATTCCTGCCGTATCTTTATGAAAAGCAAACATGAATAACATTCCAAGAATAATGAGGAATAATCCGATTCCAAAATAGATATATTTGGATTTCGATTTCTTTGTCAGGTGAAAGCGAAAAAAGGTTTTTGCCCGCGATTCAGAAAAATTAGTGCTGACAACAACTTTCATTATTCTTGTTTATTATCTTCCTTAGGAGTAACTGCTACTGTTTCCTCAGCTTCTTTTACCTCTTCTTCTGGCACTCTTTGATTTTCATCAGTTGCTTCCACTTCTTCTGGTGCTGTTTGATTTTCATCAGTTGTCTCTGCCTCTTCTATATTATGGACAGGTTCAATGTATTGGTGTACATAGGTAATTGGTTTTTTAATGATGTTTTTATTAACTACTTTATATGGTTTTGTTTCTGCCTTTTCAGCAATCAATGCTGCTAAATCAGCAAATGTTCCTTCTAATAAAGCTTCTTCGCTACGATCAAGGATAATCGGCGTATTCTTGCCAACAAACAACATATAATATTGAGGAATTTCATGGATTTCATTCACAAAACTCCAATCATATGTTTGTGGTTCATTAGGTCTTGATGATGCTGTAATAGTAATCTTTTCTTCATCGATTTCAATGATTTGTTCAACAACAGGGCGATTATAAAAGAAATTTTGCAAATGCTTATCCAAAGCTTTTTCCACTGATAAAGCTTGATAAGTAACATATGCTGCCACTAATAAAAATAAACCCGCCATTAATAAATTATTGTTTTCTTTAGAAAGGAAACCAAAGTAAACACTTGCCCCAAGTGATAATAAAATCAAGAAAATATACATAATAAAGTTTTTTCTTTTATAGGTTAATAAATACATATTGCAATACTTCATTGTCCTGTAATCAAATTTGGTACGTATTTTAATTTTTTCCATTATTTACCTCCGAAACATGAACTTATTATATCATAACTAGCGAAAAAATAAAATATATATTTAAAATATTCCTTTTTTCATGTATAATTAATTTGTAATTGTCAGGAGGAAAATAGTTTTATGAAAGTATTTTTAAGTGTTGATATTGAAGGTGTTAATGGCATTTGCCATTGGGAGGAAACAGATGCCTCTTCTCCTCGTTATAAGGAGTTTCAGGAAGAATTACAAAGAGAAGTAAACGCCGCTTGTCGAGGAGCTATCCGTGCAGGTGCGACGGAAATTGTTATTAAAGATGCTCATGATAGTGCAAGAAATCTGAACATTCTCGACTTGCCAGAAATGGTCAAACTTCATCGCGGTTGGGAAGGTGGCCCATGTAGTATGATGGCAGGATTAGATTCTACTTTTGATGCGGTTGTTTTTGTTGGATATCATAGTCCTTCCCGCTCAAATGGAAATCCTTTATCCCACACAATGAATACGAATATCCATCATCTTAAAATAAATAACGTAATCGCAAGTGAATTTACTATTAATTCTTATTATGCATCGTTATTGAATGTACCCGTTGCTTTTTTAAGCGGAGACGCTAATCTAACAAAACTTGTGAAAGAAATAAATCCCAATATTGAAACTGTAGCCAGTAAAGAAGGGCGTTTTAATGCCGTCATTTCTAAACACCCACACCTTACCTGGAGAGAAATTGAAGAAGGCGTTTTTAATGCTTTAACTAAAAAAGATTTATCACAAAACATCGTATCTTTACCAAAGAAATTTGATGTTGAAGTACAATATAAACGCCATACTGACGCTTATCGTAATTCTTTCTTCCCTGGTTGTAAACTTTTAGGAAGTGATCGCGTCACTTATCAAACATCAAATTATAATGATGTCTTGACTGCTTTAAAATTTATTTTATAAAAAACTTTTGGGAAACAAGAGCGTTGATAAAATTGCGCTCTTTTTTTATTTTTTGTAAATATCATTCTTATCGGCAAAATAAAAAAACCACCTTTAAAGATGGTTTATATTTGCATGGGTTCGATTACTTTTTCTCTGACCGTTCTGATTGTTCTTCTGATTAAATTTGTACTCTCAAACAAACAGGCAAAAATCATCGGTTTGAAGACATTGATTCCTAATTCTCCTTCTTCAACCGCGCGAGAAACCGTTAAATCGTTTCCCATAATGTAAAATGAGATTTGTCTAACCATATCTAAAACGACATTATTATCGGCAAAGGTTATAAAATCCTGTACTTGAGGGATTTTTATTTTTCCTTCTTTAGATAATATTTTCATATCGCTTGCTATTTTTGAAAAATTAATAATCATATTTTTTAAAGCAGAAGAAACCAACATAAAACCATTTAAACTATGAATAGAGTCAAAAGCATTTTTGGAATAGTTATAACTTTCACTATTAGATAGGCTTAAGTTCTTCACAAATTTCTTTAAATATTCCTCTCTTCTTTGTCCTTCATCAAGATTCAAAGCTAATCCAAAATGAATTTCTAACATCGAATCTAAGGTTTTGTCGAGACGTTTGATATCTTTTTCCAGAGTGCTTGCCATTGATGCTATTTGGTAACCAAACGATTTGGGGTCTTCTTTATTAAGATTTGATTGTTCTATTTTGTCATAGTAGGCATTTACAAGTTTTTTGGCTTCAGCTATTAATTTTTTCACCAATCTGATGGTGGTAATTTTTCCTGCTAGTACGACTACTTCTTCGTTATCTTGATTCAAATTAACATCTTCAATGGGGTCGACCTTATCATAGCGACCTTTTTCACCACCAAGCATTTCATTAGCTCGATTTGCGATTACCTCGCAGGCATTCATATTCATCCCCATTCCATAGCCATCTTGAATAGAATCTGTAACAAATTGCCCGTGAAGTCTTCCATTTAATATTTCATCAGCGCTTAAACTAATTGCATTTGCTTTTTCTTTGGAAATAAATCCAAATTCATGATTGGTTTTGGCGACTGCTTTTTTTACATGGGCAAAGGCCTTAATATTTTGGCGGCACTGACCATGTTTTGTTATTTGAAATAGTTCTTTTGAGCGGAGAGTTCGAATACCATAATATGATTCCGCAGGAATAATTTTTTCTCCTAACGAATCCTTCTCTATTCTATATCTCATAGGCACCTCCATTTTTTTGGCGATGAGAATTCATGTGTTGTTATCACAGCTACTCTTTTCTTAATTCTATCATGTTTTATCATGAAATAAAAGACATTTTTATTTAAATCATCTATCAACAATATAAGGGAAATTGCGAAGTTAGTGCTAAAACTTCTTTCTTGATTTGAGCCAATTCTTCTTGATTTGTATAATTTCTTAATGCTCTACTAATCAATTCCGCAACTTTTTTCATTTCCGGCTCTTTAAATCCTCTTGTTGTTACGGCTGATGTTCCCATTCTAATCCCACTAGTAACCATCGGTTTTTCTGTGTCATAGGGTACAGTATTCTTATTGCATGTGATTCCCACACCATCTAAAATATCTGCTGCTTTTTTACCGGAAATTCCCAAAGATTTTTTAGCGTTTAAAATCAATAAGTGATTATCTGTTCCCTTTGCAACCAAGGTGAAACCGTATTTCATCAATTCTTCCGCTAAAACTTTACTATTTTTGATTACTTGTTGTTGGTACGATTTGAATTCAGGTTGCAATGCTTCTTTAAAAGCAACAGCTTTTGCTGCAATAACGTGCATTAGTGGTCCACCTTGAATCCCTGGAAAAACTATTTTATCAATTTTCTTAGCGATTGTTTCGTTGTTTGTTAATATCAGACCCCCACGAGGACCGCGTAAAGTTTTATGAGTTGTGCTCGTAACCACATCTGCATATAAAACTGGATTTTGATGTAAACCAGCAGCAACCAATCCTGCAATATGTGCCATATCAACCATTAACTTAGCTCCTACCGAATCGGCAATCTCGCGGAATCGTTTAAAATCAATTGCTTTTGAATAAGCACTGGCCCCAGCAACAATAAGTGTTGGTTTTTCTTTAAGAGCTAATTGTTGTAGTGCTTGATAATCTATTTCCTCTGTTTCTTTATCTACATAATAGGGGATAAATCGATAATCAACACCAGAAAAATTCAACGGATGTCCGTGTGTTAAGTGACCTCCTTGATCTAAAGCCATTCCTAATACCACATCTTTTGCTACTAGTAATGCTCGATAAGCTCCCATATTCGCTTGTGAACCAGAGTGTGGTTGTACATTAGCAAATTTAGCTCCAAAAAGTTCTTTTGCTCGTTCTATTGCCAAGCGTTCTACCACATCAACATTCTCACAACCGCTATAATAACGAGCATTCGGGTATCCTTCAGCATATTTGTTAGTCATAACCGAACCTTGTGCAGCCATCACTTCCTTTGATGTGAAGTTTTCTGATGCTATTAATTCAATATTATCTTGTTGTCTTTGTAATTCGTTTTTAATTGCTTGATAAACTTGATAATCTTTTTGATACAAACTCACTATCATCACCTCAAGTAGTTATTATAACATAATTTTTAAACGATAAATAAAAAAAGCCTCAAAATTGAAGCTTATTCTAATATGTTAGTTGTAATATAATCTATATTCCAAGAAACTAAAATCAATGCTTCAATTGGATTATTAACCGTCCATGCATTCACCTTTATATCAAAGCTATGAAACTCTTCTACAATCGGCAAAGTCAGTTCACGATATTCAATATCAATATCTACTTTTTCCTTCTTACAAAGTTCTGGTAGTTCTTTTGTATATGTTGAGGTTAAGTACTGCAAAGGTATGTTTTTATTTATTCTTCTTATCTTTTTTAAATTTTCAAGATTAAAAGATATAAAAAAAACATTGTTTAGATAGTCTAATTCTTCTATTTCTGCTAGCAGGTTATCGACATCTTTTTTCCCTAGTTCGCATTTTATTTCAATAATACATTGTTTATTATATTTCTTAGAAATTTCCAAATATTCTCTCAAAGTTGGAATCTTCAGATATGGTCTTGTCGTTTTACTTTCAAATCCAAACAAACAAATTTGCGATAATTCTTCGTAAGTCGACTCTCTAATAATCTTTTTTGTTGGCGAAATTCTCCCCGTGTGATCATCATGACAAACCACGAAAACATTATCTTTTGTTAGGTGAATATCGCACTCTATTCCATAATATGTTCTATTACCCGCAGCAATAAAGGCAGCAATAGTATTTTCCTTTTCCAAACCGCTCAATCCACGATGAGCAATCATTTTTACCTTTTCTTTGGCTATTTTTAACGTATCCATGAAATTCCTTATTTTTTGCGCCACTCTTCAGCAAACGGGTCGCTCTTAAATTTCAGTGCTTGAAGATATTCATTATAACTAATTCTTCCTGTTTGCTGCCCAATCAAAGTAACCGTGTCAAAATTTGTTAGTGCTGTGTATTTAATGTTTTCTTTGGCCAACATTTTTTCTGTTTGTTCTAATTCATAAGAAAATAATGCAACACCGCCAAGAACTTCACATCCAAATTTCCTTAATGTTTTTGTAACACTGGTAATCGTTAACCCCGAACGAATCGTATCATCAATAACAACTACTTTTGCACCAGGTTTAAACGCTTCTCTAAGTCTTTCATCAGATTCACGCATTGCATCGTTTTCTAACAAATATCCTGATGCAACACCTAAAGCATCGCTGATTAAAACAGCAAAAGACGTTCCCGCAATTGATGTTCCAATAATCGTATCAGCATCGGGATAGGTTTCTTTAATTACATTAGTTAACCATTTAGTGATTACTTTTCTTACTCTTGGATAAGATAGAATTACTCTATTGTTACAATAAATGGGTAACCTTTCCCCTTTAGATGAAATATACTCAGTTGAAAACCCAAAAAATATGGCTTTTATTTCCAATAAGCACTTCGCCACAGTTCTTTCCATAACGTACTCCTTGTTATATTTATAATTATCTATGTTACATTATAATAAAATTCGTAGTTTTTGTAAAGGCTTTCCCTTAATTGTTTTTCAATAACAAAAAAGAGCGCACTCTCAATGCGTTCTTTTAATTTTGATAAACCTTATAACAATCTTTCCCTGCATTTTTAGCTTTATACATTGCTTTATCAGCGTTCATAAATAGCGTTTTAAATGCTTTTCCATCGCGAGGAGCTAAAGCTATACCTACACTAGTAGTAATTTTTAGTTTAATATTCATTGTTTTGTTTAACTCTCTTGTTGCTTTAAGAATATCTTCAGCTTTCATAATCGCTTTTTCTTCACTGTCTTCCGTCATAGATAAAACTGCAAATTCGTCTCCACCCAAGCGACCAATGATTGCTTTAGAATCAAACTTTTGCTTCAACATATTCGATATTTTCAAAATCAACTTATCTCCAATTAAATGACCATACTCATCATTAATTTCTTTAAATTGATCAATATCTATCATATAAAAAGCAAACGTTTCATTTTTTTTCATTTCACAAAGCTTATTCTTCATTAATTCTTCAGTAACTGCCCGATTGTAAAGGCCACTCATAATATCTCTTTGGGAACGCTCTTTCAATCTAATCGCTTCCTCTACTTCTTCATCGACATTATAAACACTACCGATGATACGAAAACCATTTTTCTCTTCGTTCACAATAACTTTATAAGTAATACGATGCCAATTAAAATCAGGACTATCAAAAGTCGCAAGAAATTCAAAACTGTCTTCAATTTCTTGTTGGTATTTCTTCAAAAAGATTTTTGTTAATCCCTCTATGTAATCCTCATGTATTTTTTTACATTCTCCAATTTTCTCATCGAAATTTTCAATAATATTCGTAACCTTATTTTTATCTTTATCAGGAACATAATATTTTAGAATTCTACTATTGATATTATAATCGAATACATAATTTTTATGAGTAGACAATAAATTCTCATATAAATCAACTTTACTATTTATTTCCCTATTTTCTTGATATTCCTTGGTAATATCGATTACTGTCGCTTGATAAGTATTTTGTTTTCCACTGGTATCAATAGATAAATTAATCTTAACCATAATTTTACTATTGTCTTTTCTCGTTAATTCAACAATTTTTTCTTCACTATTTTGGAATTTATCTAGTTTTTCATCATCAAACTTAAGATCTTCTATTCGAGTATTATCATCGATTTTACCTGATGAGAATAGTCTACAATATTCTTGATGAGAATAACCGAGCATTTCGCTCATTTTTTTATTAATTAAAACGATTTTAATTTTATCATTTTGTTCCCAGCAAATAACACCAACTCTTAACAAATCAAGCGAGCGATTAAAAATGGAGATGTTTTCTTTAGTAGTAATAAATTTAGTTTTATCTTCATTAAAATCGATAAATACCCCTTGAATTACTTCTATTCCTTCAACATTAACTAATTGATAGATAATGATGCGATACCAACCAGAATCACCATTTTTCTTTTTAAACTCGATATCATAATTGATTTGTTTTCCCTCTTTTAATTCCCTGTAGATTTGTTTATTGACATATTGACTAGCTTCTTTTACAAGGAGTTTAGATAAATCTTTCCCCACAGTCTCAATAAAATCTTTTTCATTGACATATCCAAGCATCTTACATGCTGACTGATTGGCAACAATCAATTCCGGATTTGTTGCCAGACTGACCTGAATAATGCCACAAGGGATGGTGTCATATAATTGAGTTAAAAAACGATAAGATCGCATAATGCTTTCTTCTTGATAACTCAATAGTTTTCTATCCTGAACACTACTGGTAACATCGCTGATAGTAATCGATATCAAAGGTTTTTTCCTTGAGCCACCTAAATAATTAATATTCGAATCCAACCAGATAATCACCTTATCTGCACGATATCTTCTGAAGATTAATTTTTCTGGTTTTTTATTACTGATTGCTAATTTACAAGCATCAATGACTTTTTTTCTATCTTCTTCATAGACTTGTTGCAAAACGCTTTGCGCATCCTGTAAGGAAGTTTCTTTATTGTAACCCATGATTTTATAATAAGCATTATTAAATTTAAGGCCAATTAAATTGTTTTTATAGAATTCATAAACGCCTACACCACTAGCAATATTATCTAAAAAATAGGTTAAGATAGGGTTCCCACTGAATAATGCGCTTAAATCAAGTTGATCGGCAACTAATTGAACCGGCGCTTCTCCGATATGGAGTTTAGGATTTGATTCTAAATATTTGTTGAATTGTTCTATTGGTAATGGAGGTGAAATATAATATCCTTGAATGCGATCACAACCGATACTCTTCAAGAAATGTAGTTGCGTCTTTGTTTCCACCCCTTCAGCAACCACTGGATTATCTAACCATTTTGCCATTCTCACGACAGAAGTTAAGATACTGTCCGCACGATTTGATTCTTTTACTCCTTCTAAGAATTTCATATCGATTTTGATAATATCAATCGGTATTTCCTTCAACGCATTTAATGATGAATATCCACTACCAAAATCATCAATCATAATCTTAAATTTCTCTTTTTTCATTTTATTGATTATCGATAATAGTTGTTTAGGATTATCGTTATAAGCCGTTTCTGTAATTTCAAAACGTAATAAATCATGATCTATTTCATAACTATCAACCAATTCAACAATCTCTTCACATAAAAAAAGATTGTATAGACTTAGTCGGGATACGTTAACAGAAATAGGAATCAACTTCTTTTTTTCATCCATTCGCTTCCGAATATAACGACAGGCTTCTTCCCAGATATAGTAATCTAGTTTGGAAATAAATCCATTCCTTTCAAAAACAGGAATAAATACGCCTGGACTGATTACTCCTTTTTGAGGGTGAATCCATCTCGCTAATGCTTCTGCCCCTATCACTTCATTTTTCCCAAGGCTATAAATTGGTTGTAAATAAATCGTAAATTCTCGATTTTCAATTGCTTGTATCATCTCATTAACAATCTCTCGTTCTACCACAAGACTTTGTCGCAGATGATCATCATAATAAGCAATATTTTGAGAAAATTTGCCTTTAATTGTTTGCATGGCTAATGCTGCACGGTCACACATTTGTTCGACAGGAATATTAATATCTTCGACTTCATATATTCCGGCAATAATTCTAATTTGATTTTGTATGTTCAATTGTCCTATATCATTAACGATATCGTTTAAGATTTCCTCAACATCAAATTGGTCTTCAGGAAAGCAGGTTACAAAGTGGTCCGCTTCTGCTCGGGCATAAGTACCTTGACCCGATAAGGTGTTTGCCAAACGATTGGCAATTATCTGTAAGATTTTATCTCCTGTTTTAATTCCCAATAAATCGTTAATAATTTTAAATTGTTCAATGTTCCAGATAGTAAGAATGAATTTCTTCTGTGGATAAACTTTAAGCATCGTATGGGTAGCATTACAAAATGCTGCTTTATTAAAAATCCTCGTCAATAAATCATGGTTAGTACGATACGTTAATTCTTCCGTTGTTTTTTGTGTATGTTCTTCTTGTGCTTTTCTCTCATTAATTTCTAAAAAGATACCATATACCAATGTTTTATCGCTGTATTCACTCATTCTTTCCGCGTTTAACCGAACCCAGTTAATCGTTGCATTACCTTTTATAAATCTTATATCGATTTCAGGCGTGGATTTTTTTTCTTGACTAGCTTCTTTGATGTACTTTTTAAACTTTTCAAAATCTTCTTCATAAATACATTCCGATAAGGTTTCGCTTGATAAATTATGAATTTCATTATTTTTAAATCCCATTAATTTTGATAAAGTTCCATTTCCATAAAGCAATTCTAAATCTTCATCCAGTAAAAAAATGGCAATACCACAGTTCAAATTTTTGATAATCATCGACAACTCTGAAGAAGTTCGTCCAAGTTCTTCCTCAGCACTTTTTAGTTTTGTTATATCCGTTAATAAGACCAATACTTTTGAATCTGTAGTCTCATCATCTTTTATCGGTGTTCCCTGTGCATAAAACCACTTGACTTCGTTTTTCTTAATTGTTGTACGGAAATCAAAAGAAAAAGGTTTATTATCCCTTACGGATTGTAATAATTGGTTTCTTACAAAAGTTTCATCATCAAAAAAAATATAGTTTGAAATATCTGATTGCACGTTTTGAGCATATTTTTCTTCATCATAAACACAGAAATTTAAAAAGCCTTTGTTTACATATAAACATCTAAATGTCTCTCCCACATCAACGAGCAAAACTCCAGCAGTAATATTATCCATAATAATCTGTAATTGCTTTTGAGTTTCGTCCTTTCTGACAATATCTACTATTTTCCCAAAAACGTCACTATAAGTGAAAGGTTTATATAAAAGATCGTTAATTCCTAAATCTAAGAATTTTTTTTCTTCACCGTTCTTTTGACTCACAATTCCCATCAAAGGAATTTTTAGAGTTTTTATTTTATTGACTATATCTTTGCTTGTAATATTTTCCTTAATAAACGTATCACTAATTAAAATGATTGATAAATTTTCTTTTTTGGAATCGATAAGATGATTTACTGTGCCTTCATCATCGGTTGTTAGAACATCAATTTCACCAACAAAAAAATCGTTTAAAAATGTCGTTTCTTGATAATCTTTATCTATGACCAGAATAGTTTTTTTTAGGCTCATTTTTTTCCTCTTCTAATTCATATTATTATTCGCAATAAAAAATTACTCGCGAGATAATTATATAATACCGAAAAAGAAAAGACAACGCTTTTTTAGAATAAAGTGAACCACCGCTAAAAACCCATATTTTTTTGATTCTTGATCAATTAATCTTTTTTATCATTAAGTTTAGTTATACGTATTAATGTCTTCCTAAATGTCCATCTTTGCTAACTAATAAAAAAATCCCTTAGCATACCTTAAAAGGTATGCTAAGGGAAAGTTCCTACCAGTTTAGTATTTGTTTAAAACTGGCAAAAATGTATTTTATAATTATTAATTAGTCCAAATTACCGGCACACCTTCAACATAACACCAATGCGATCCATCCATATTAGGTTCATCACTATACCAATAAACTGGACGATCACTTGAGTTCCATGAATAAGTCCAATAGTCTGGTTTTGTTTTTGCTTCTGCATAAATAGTTAATTTTGGACAATGTTCAAAAGCATTATAGCTAATAGTTTCAACTTTTTTTGGAATAATAATCGTTTCTAGAGCTCTATTCCAAGCAAATGCTCTTTCTCCAATATATTTAAGATTGTTACTTAATTTTATAGTCTTTAAATATGATTCAAAAAATGCGTATTCTTCAATAGTTTTTATATTATCACCAAGTTCTATACTATCAACATTCTTTAAACCATAAAATGCACATTCTCCTATTATGGTAACAGTTTGCGGGATATCGGTTGTTTTAATACCAAAAATTAGAGCATTATTAGATTTTTTAACTATTCCATTACAGTTATCTCTTGAATCATAAACTTTATTATCCGGATGAACTACTACAGTAGATAACGAGTGACATTTTGAAAACACTAATATATCAATAAACATTACACCACTACCTATTGAAAGTGATGTCGCACCAGAACAACAAGAAAAGGCATTAGTTTCAATAGCTTTAACATTATCTGGTATAACTATTTTAGATATACCATCACAATATTCAAAAGCACTCGTACCAATCACAATCAATCCACTACCAAAAGTTAAGTTCTTTAATCCCAGGCAATACGTAAAAGCCGCTTGACCAATATATGAAACAGCATCAGGAATTTCTATCTGCTCTAATCTCGAACAACTCTTAAATATCATGCTATCTATATAATTAATATTTTTAGAAAGAGTTGCAGATACTAAACTATAACAGTCACTAA
>Ga0208459_1002685_pt1 | contig 14651 bp, 23 predicted proteins | sample AD_UKC087_MetaG_FD_184433 | JGI IMG/M metagenome (GOLD analysis project Ga0208459, IMG submission 184433) | Active sludge microbial communities of municipal wastewater-treating anaerobic digesters from USA - AD_UKC087_MetaG (SPAdes) (version 2) | ecosystem: Engineered > Bioreactor > Anaerobic >... | reverse complement strand
TATATCATATACGCCGACGGCATATACGATAACTCCTCCAATAACGGTAAACCATGACAGCAGCATCAGTAGAGTAACAACGATACCTCTTTTCAAGAGGCCAATGTACCAATATCCAATTATCAACCCCCCTAACAGTCCGAGTATTGCAGCCAATTTTGGATCTTTATCTATTGGCTCTGATCTCAATTCTTCAGTTGTACTACCACTTATCCTTTGGACGAAGCCGCCTCCAGTTTTTTGCGTAACGCCACAACTTGGACAGATCACGGCATTAATGTCGATCTCTGCACCGCAATTATAACAGAATATTTTGCTTTTCCCTATAGGTTTTTTGTTCTGCATCACGCCGCATTTGGGACACATAGCGGCATTAATGTCGATCTCAGCACCACAATTAATACAGTGCTTAGTTATTCGAACACCAGCCTCGGATTGAGGTGCACCACTTTCATCTGGAATATCCATCCCTCCAACAAAACAAATACTATGATACAATATAACCTTTTACCAAATTACAGTTAAATTTTCTTGATAATTCCTTACACCCAAAACTCCTGCGGCCACAGCCCATCTTCTCGGGAACGCCTCTGCGCCTCACTCCCGACCAAGAAGCGGTTCTCTATCATCTCATCCACATCCGAGAGCCTGATCCCAAAGACCTCCGCCAAGATCTCCCTGGCCGCAGCCAGCTCCATAGCCTTCCGGTCCTGCACCGCCGTCTTCTGCGGCCCGAATAGCTGCCCTAGAACTCCTGTCATGAAAGGCTTATCCTACGTACAAAGCTAAGTACTTTCGCCGGAAAACAATATCAATAAACCATTTTTCCGTTAGGAGAAAGGTTGAATAACATACAAAGATATGAATGGAACCATGGTACAGAGGGAAGCCATCATATTGATGATTCTGGCCCTATTGATATCAGTCTGCTTGGTAGCCGGTGCGCCGGATGAGGCATATGGGAGAGTAATCAAGGTGGCGGATGGGGATACCTTCGATATAGCCCTGCAGGATTACAACAGCAGCCAGATAGCCGAGGATGTCATTAGGATTAGGCTTGCAGATATCGATACCCCGGAGACTCGCGGCCCGAAAGCCTGCGAAGCTGGAAAGATAGCATCGGCATATACCCGGACCTGGCTTTTGAGCAACTACGTATTCCTAGACCTCGATGATAAGACGGGCAAAGATCCTTATGGCCGATGGGTGGCTGTGGTTTATCTGAGCGAGGACGGCAAGCCAGGCCGGAATTTCAATAAGCAGCTTGTGGATGCTGGCCACGCCGTGATAGACGACTTCAGGAATAATGAGTTTGACCCCTGGAGCTGGTGAAGAGCTTCATAAAACACACATTGCATTTATAAGAGAAAACAGATTGCATAAAACTAAACGGGAGGTATGAAGAAATTGCGCTATACGGCTAAGAGGCACACTACCTGGGAAAGGCTTTTCATTGCTGTTCAAGGTTTAGCATCAGGAACGGAAAACATACAGCGCCGCTTATATTATGCAGTGTCGCATATAGCCCCACTTCAATTAAGGGAATTTCCTGAAGATGTGCAAGAGGATGTTAAGGCAATACGAGATAGGCTATGGAAAAAAGAATCTCTTGAAATGGAATTTCAGGATATACCTGAAGACGAAGCCAAGAAGATTGCCGAAAAGCTAGTTTCAATATACGATGCAATAGCTTGCGATTATTCGCGTACTTAACCAAGAGTCGTTTTTACTTGACGAATACTTGATTGTTCCGCGGAACATGGAACAATCTTTTTCCATTCTATCTAAGAGAACTATTTTTTATATATTACTTTGAATCTATCTCTATCTCCAATTAATCGATATCAATCAAACCAGTAAAATCAATCTGGTTTGTGCGAGCTACAGAAGGACAACTAGAAGCCTCTAATCTTGTTCCATGTTCCACGGAACAAGATTTACTTTAGAACTATTACCTTCTGGTTCTTTCTGAGATGGAACGGCTTAAGTTCAATATCACCATCCATGCTCGCCAAGAGTTCCGAGAACCTAGAGCGGCTTAGGTGCATCTTCTGCCGGGCCTCTTTAGCAAGCATCTTACCGCCATTGGCCACGATCAAAGCCCGGAGGATCTCTCCTCTGTCCTTCTGGAGTGGCTGAGGTTCGGTTGTCTCCAGAGCTGCAAGGCGGCGACGATCCTGGGCGATGTCTACGCAGACCCGGGTGATCTCGGACTCCTGCAGGGACTCCAAGGAGGCCAGTTTCCGGCCCATATCGGCTATCTTTTCCTGTTGGCCGGCGACGGTTGTCTTTAGCTCCACAACCTCATCCTGGAGCGGCTGGATGGCTCTGGAGATGATCTCTTGGAGCTGGCTAGAGGTCAAGACGAAAATAGGATCTTCTGAGGGCGGTACGTGGCGAGGGTGTCCAACCTGGCCAAAGGTATTTATTCTAGCTAAGGCTACGTTATCCATACGTTATCACTCCTGCATTCTGGAGCTTCCTGTCAGGGCTGGCGGGCCCTGGCCGGACCTAGTTTTTTATTTCAACTATTATTCGGTCCTAATTGTTTGAAATATTATAGAGTTGCCTAGTAAGTGCTATATTCCATGATGGCCGAATTGTTTTTGCATTGTGTTTCACCAAAACCATGCCAGGGACGGGGTTAAGCCCTGTCCTTTAAATTGCTTTCATGACGTTCTAAGAACTCTTCAATCGCTTCTGCGATCACGCCGGACTGTGAGCCCCTTAATGTCCCTTTTGTCTTTACAATATACTCTTTTAGCCTCTGGTTTACTTCAGGGCTAATCTCAGCACTGACTTTAGGCATGTTAGAACATAGGCATTTAATTCTATATAACCTTTACTTCTTTAAGAGACTAAAATCTTAAATACTAAAAAGGCTATGTTCTTATTGGTGAAACGCAATGTCTGGAAAGACCATAATCAATATCGAGAAGCCACAAACGCAAACCGTAGATGCTGTTAAGAGCCTGTTAGCCTGGAAAGGCAGAAGCAGCAACCCATTACCGGAGTATGTGGAAATGGGCAGCGGAGATAGCCGCTTGGTACTGGTTTTATCCAATAAGAAGGACTGCTTCTATGTGACCACGGCGCGAGAATGCTCATGCCCTGCGGCGATCTATAATCACGGCCCATGCAAGCATCAGAGAAAGCATTTCGCGGAGCTGATCGCGAAGCCAGCCCCCTCCGAGCCTGGCAGCATCCGGCCTGTCGGGAAGTGGCCTGGCGGCATGAATGGGCCCGTCTCTCCTCTCCCTGGAGAGAAGATAGAGGGGATGGCATAATCGTCCTCTTTAGTAAATGTGGATCAATATGCATAGTCTCTGTCGGGGTAGCAAAAGAGTAGCATTTGAGCGACATTTGGGATACATTTAGGGTATATCTGAGGATGATGTCCGGGAGGTGGCGGGGCGGCATGAATGGCCCAATAGGGGCCTGACCCCCTCCTTTATCCCGCTTTCAGTAGCATCTAAGCACAGCGTGCCTAAATCTACCTGCCCAAAGTCAAAAACTGCCAAGTCCTCTTGGCAGGGGTTAACCGATATGCACCAAGCCAGCCTGCCAAGAAATCTCCGCCGTCGCAGCGGATGGTTTTTTGGTCCGGTCTTGGCAGGTTCTTCTTCTTTCCCGCACCCTACCATCTCTTCCCGCCAGCCGGGCCTCCACCAGGGAGGCGGTAGAGGGTAGCCCTGATAGCATCATGCCCCGAGAGCCCTTCAGGCCCTTCATAGAGGACGACGGCAGGCCCACCAGGCCGCGAAGGCTCAGGCAGCTAAGCAAAGCCTCTGGCCAGCCATCCAGAAGCATGCAGCACAGCCGAGATACAATTTCAGGATTAAGCCCGAGTGCGGCTGCAAGATGGCTGTTCATGCCCCGGATGCGGTGCATGTAGCTCATGGTCGAGGCCCTATAATGCAGCAGAGCTTCGTCAGAGTTTAGTCTTAATTTTTTGGAAGACAGGTAGCGTTGCGGGGCCAAAAGAGTAATCGGGAATAGGCGAACTTAAGACCTATTCCCAAACTATACTCGCTATATTTCCGATCCCGATGCAAATGTCTTTTGGGGGGTTGTAGGTGGTGAACTGGCCTTCCTGGCCATTGGCAAACTCGACTACAGAAGCATTAACTTGCAGGCTGATAAAATTATCAGTTATCTCTGTGATGTTCCCGACGAAGACCTGGGAGGCATAGCCACCACCTACAGAGATCCCTACCGTATCGTTCACTTGTGGTAGCCGGCCCTGGCCAGGCCCCATTAAGCTCAGAATTACGAGCATCCCTATGAGCAATTTCCTCTTCATAGGGCTTAGGCGAAAGCCCTTACCAATATATTTAGCCCTGCGTGCGGCCAAAATGGCGATAGGAGACAGGGGAACATGGATTTCTCCTGACTCACATATTTACAAAATATCGTGCTAACCATGCTTGATTTGAAAATCAAAGAGCGCTTTGGTTTCTGGCCTCCCGTCAAAAGCATCTTGGATGATCTCTTCAACAGCCGCGTCGCCTAGGAAATCCATTAAAACTTTTACATGATCTTTCAAAATATCCGCTCGTTCGCGTTCTTCTGCTGTCGGTTCTCTGAGGATGTCCATGAATCCTCGCCTAATAGACGGGCTCACCTTCATGGCAGGGTCCACTTGGGCCTGTAGAACCTGGTTTCCCGAAGGCACGAGATCTCCGTTAATGGGAGGAGTCCCCGCTGTTATCAACAAATTTGCAACCAGATTCATCAGCGAGAATATAATTTCATTTGTAATTATTTTATTCAATTGCTTATATGGCAATTTCCCTAGAACAAAATTCACGTCTGCGATGTCATCTAGCCATGATTTTAATTTCTTTCGTACGATAAATTCGTTGGATTTCTTAATCTTAAGTGGAAATTCGTCGCTATCTCGATTTTCTAACCTCTCACGTTCGACTTTTGTTAGCATAGCTTTTACTGGTTGGTCTAAATACATAACTCTTTTGGTTTAATATTGGCGGTAAAGTAGTTTGATTTTAATAAACCTAAGGATAGGTTAATAGGCAAACCTTAAATAGCCCAAAGACACAACCAATAGCACATGATGGAATTTGAAGTATCGCGAGAACGCAAGGACTTCGCGGCGGCGAGGTTGACAAAGAAACAAGGCGCCGCAATTTTGCGGCTTGCGGAGACCCTTCACAGTTCAAGAGCAGCAGCAATAAGAGTAGCCGTTGATGCCGGACTGAAGCAGCTTGATCCTGAATATGCCCCGAGGTAAGAAATGAATAGAAGTCAGCCCGGCGGTAACCGGGCCGAGGAGTTACACAGCACTACTAAGGCTGCCGTACGCGAATTTAAACCTTGCGTATGCTGTCATGGCTGGCCATGCTGGACGGATAGCACCGTCTGCGGCGATTACGGATATTTTGATGAATGCCCGAGGTGGGGCTAGTGGCATCATGCGATCTCATCCCAAAGGCCACCTCTAGGATACCCGAGCAACTACAGCGGCCAGAGTTCCGGTTCGTGCCCATATGGGCCGGAGAGAAGAGGCCCTTTGAGCTCGGATGGAATAGGCCAGGTGGGGCGAACTACTCCTATGATAGCCCTAAGCTGGCCGGCTACCTTCTGGAAGGCCATAACTACGGGATTTGCGCCGGCATGGGCGATCTAATTGTATTCGACTCCGATCATCCGAGGCTATCCGAGCTTGGTATCCTGGACGATCTGCCTCGGACTTTCACCGTAAGGACTGGTGGCGGTGGGACTCATAGATACTACATTTGCCGAGACATCGAGCACAAGGCAATCATGTACGACTGTGAGCTAAAAAACGAGAAGGTCGAACCCTTGCACCTGGGAGAGATTCAAACCCTGGGTTTCCAGGCAGTAGGTCCAGGCAGCTTACACCCTAACGGGAAGAGGTACACGGTCGAAATTGATGCCCCTATAGCGGAGATTGCATGGCAGGAACTATACTCCATCCTGGAAGGAAAAATAGAGTTCGGGTTAGCTCCGACTGATCAAGAACCCAAAAAGAAGCATTTCGCTATCAAGGTAACTGATCCTAAGCGGCAAGATCCCTTTGAAGATGTAGGTATAGACGACGTTTTCTATCCTAGGGGTAGCCTCCGGCGATCTGGGAGCATCATAAAAGGAGAACACCCTATCCACGGCTCCACTGGCGGCCATAACTTCCAGATCGACACCAGAGAGAATAGTTGGTTCTGTTTTCGGTGCTGGAAAGGCGGCGGGCCGGCGTTGGCTGTTGCCGTCTCTGAGGGTATTCTGCGTTGTGATGAGTGCGGACCCGGTGTACTTCGGGGCGAGCTATTCACCCGGACCCTGGAAGCGGCCAGGAATAAGGGCCTGATCCGAGACAAGAAGCCCCTGATGAAGGTGGAGAGGTGGACGGCATGAGCACCACCTCTCCTAGGGGATATAAGGTCAAGCTGGATGGCGGCACGACCCTGATGGCGGAGATCTCCGAGAGGGGATGGACGGTCAAGGTCAAGGGCGATGGATGGAGGCCCGGCATACATGCCAGTGCTCCTATCTGGGAGGATAACAAAAAATGGGAGGCCCTGCCTAACACTCTCGGCATAGATGCCGTTGCCTGGAATGAGTTTAGAGCATCAGTGGAGCAGCAGGAGGCCGAGGCCGCCAAAACCAAACCAGAGGCCCCTATTATCGAGGACACCCCCGAGTCCATAAAAAAGGCGGCCAGGAGGATCGCAGAGAGGGGCAAGCCCCTGAAGTTCATGCTTGACACCTTCAACCGGACCCATAAGGGGGATAGGCTACACGGTGAAAGCCAGCTTATCGGCTTTGGCCTGCAATCGGCATATAACACCCTGGGAGTATTTGGGACATGGGACGGCCCGAGTGGAAAAGGAAAATCTGATGGTGCTAAAGCTTGTGTCCGGCAACTTCCCCCCGAATATGTCATAACCTCATCCATCACGGCCAAAAGCCTCTACCATAGAGCCAAAGAGGGCGGGATGCTGCCCGGTAGTGTACTCTATCTGGATGATAAGAACGTAGAGGCCGGCTCCGATCTGGAAGAGACTCTAAAGAGAATCCAGACCTTTTTCCAAGAGGGAGCAGAGCATGAGACCCTAGACGGTAAGGGTGGATACATTAGAACCAAGTTACCACCCCGGCTCCTAGTAGTCCGCACCTACGTAGACAGCAACGACACCGACACCCAACTTAAAAACCGGACTATGGGCTTTGGGGTGGACTCATCCCGAGAGACGGATAGAGCAGTTTGTGATTTGGTTTTAAAGCTGGCTGAAGAGGGCCAGACAACCGACGTTACCACTAAACAAACCCTGATCTGCCAGGAGATCTGGCGGGACATCAAGTCTCAGGTTTATAGAGTCCGACACCCTGCAACAAGCCAGTTAATAGAGTTCTCCGATGTCAGCAACCGGCGGAACCCTGGCCTGTTCATGGACTTGGTGACGGGCCTGGCGTGTATCCGGCATAGACAGCGGATAACAGAAGAAGGCCCCAACGGCGAGACCATCCTCTATGCCAACTTCGAGGACTACCTAGACGCGGCCAGGCTCTTCAATTCCCAGGGGGATTACCTCGGGACCAGGCTTGATAAGGCCGAGTTTGAAGCGGTCCAATACATCAAGGATCAAGGACCGGAGGGTGCGACACTTAACGGGATATTCTATCACCTGTCCGGCAAGTTTCCGGCTGATGGCTGGAATACTCAGAAGGTCCGGCGGCTTATGGATGGCAGGCCGGAGAGGGAGATAAAGGGACTTGCGGACACCATACCCGGCATAGAGCCCCGGTGGATGACCACCGACAACAACAACGGCAAGTACAAGGTTTATTCGATCCCTGGAGATCTGCCATTAGGGGTGCGTGTCACGGTCCATGATCCAAGATCTAAACCGATAAGCGGCTCCGACTTTTCCCACCTTTCCCACCGTTTTCCCACCTTGGGAAAAGACGAAAACGACATCAATATACCCCTATCCCATCCGTCTTATCCCAAATATCCCATAAAAGAGAAAGAGGGGGAAAATAACAGAGAAGAGAGTACCCCCTTGTCTCAGGGAAAAAATAATTCTTTTTCTAGGAAAGAGGATTTTGGGAAATCTGGGAAAACACGAAACGAAAATGAGCCGCTTGATGCGGGAAATCGTCTTTTCCCATATGGGAAATCACCGGGAAAACCTGGGAAAACCCGAGATGACCCGCACCTCAGGAGAGAGGAAAATCCTGGCCTGGAGACATTCAAGGCAGGCATGGCTAGGCGGCAATGCTGCTTATGTGGCCAGACCTTCCCGTATGACCTGACTCCATACTACAACAACGGCCAGAGCGGCTATATCTGCTCAAACTGCCACATCTACGGCCCGCCATCAGAGCCAACCAGAGAGAACGGTTCGCAGACCAGGTTAGAGGAGGCGCTGTAGATGGGCCAGGTAAGAGGTGCAGGGGAACATCCATCGCAACCCCGGAGGATGTTATCTCCGAGAAAGCGATATCCAGAAGCGGCTTCCTTAATTGATGAGCTAGAAGAGTTATCCGCCCTGACTCCTGAAGAGATCCGGCGGTACTGCGGCCAGAGGTAGAGCGGGAAATGGCTCGACTTTGCGGCCCATGCTCGGACAAACGGCGGATAGAATTGGATCGCCGGCTACTGGAGAAGGATCTAACCGGCGAATCATTCCGGCGAATTGCGGAGAATTTCGGCTACTCCGAGACTGCTCTGAGGCGGCATTTAGAGAATCATATTGCCTCCGATGTGGGGGATGTAATGGGGGCCATGAGGGCGGCCAGGGAAGAGGCATTAGAAGAGGCCCGTCTGCAGGAGATGGCAGATCTCAGGGAGGAAGTAACCAGATCTGCAAAGGATAGCATGGCTGCCCGGCTGGAGAACGCCGCCAGTTTCATCGATCAGCTCCGGGAAGTCAGAGACAAAGCGGCTGGCCTATTGGATCAGGCCGAAGCCAGCCAGGATATGAGGGCAGCAGGAACCTTCCTGAGAGAGCTACGTGAACAAATCCGGCTCATGGCTGAGTTGGAAGGCCGGATTGCATCACAACCCCAAATCACGCTCATAAGCTCTCCTGAATGGGTGGAAGTGCGATCTCTTGTTATCAATGCCCTGGAGCCCTACCCCGAGGCCAGGGAGGCGGTAGTTCATGCCATCCGTGGGCGATGATCTGGCTTACTCCCTTGACCCGGTTCTATGGTGTCGGGAAGTGCTCGGCTTCTCACCGGACCCGTGGCAGGTGGATCTTCTCAGGAGCCGGTCAAGGAAGATCATCTTGAATTGCTCCCGGCAGAGCGGCAAGTCCACCACCTGTGCAGCCCTAGGGCTTCATGAGTCCATCTACAGGCGGCCTAGCTTCGGCTTGGTAATAGCTCCTAGCCAGGATCAAAGCTCCGAGCTCATGATGAAGTTCGATGAATTCCGGGGCGCGGTGGAGCTGCCCTCCGACTATCTCAGCACCGACACCAAGCTTGCGGTGCGGTTCGCCAATGGCAACAGGTTTGTAGCTCGCCCTGGCTCGGAGAAGACGGCCCGCTCCTTCTCAGCAGTGACCCTCCTTCTGGAAGATGAAGCCGCTAGGGTGCTGGATGATCTCTATAACGCCGTCCGGCCCATGCTGGCGGTAAGCAATGGCCGCCATATCCTAATGTCAACTCCCTTCGGCAAGCGAGGCCATTTTCATAAGATCTGGAGCGAGGAGAGAGACCTATGGGAGGCCTATGAAATTCCTGCAGAGCAATGCCCACGCATAAGCCCCGAGTTCCTGGAAGGAGAGAGAAGATCGAATCCCTGGTTTGAACAAGAATACCATTGTCATTTCATGGAAGCGATGGGCCAGGTCTTTAGTGATGCTACAATTGAAATGATGTTCGACACTGACGAAAAACCATTATGGGGAAGTACACATGCATATTGATGACGAACCACTGCGACCGGGCGAGGTCAGAGCTTTTGTTAAGTATCGCAATCATCCACGCCCAACACCACAGCGCTATTTTGTGGGATGGGATATAGGCCAGAGCCAGGATTACAGTGCCGTGGCTGTCTTGAAGAAGACAGATGCTGGAACCTATGTAGTGAACCATTTAGAGAGGCTATCGTTGGGCATGAGCTACCCCGATCAGATTAACCACGTTTATAGCCTGGTAAACCGCAAGCCGCTTGCCGGGGCGGATACCACGGTTTGCCTTGACAAGACAGGGGTAGGCGCGCCGGTATATGACACGACCCGCAAGAAGGGTATCAATGCCATTGGCCTCACTCTTCACGGCGGCGATTCTGTTTCATGGGATGAAGACAGGATGGCCGTCAAGGCTCCTAAAAAGGATGTAATCGGCTGTCTTGTGGTCTTGGCTCAATGTGGCTCGATTAAGATAGCCAAAGGGCTACCATACGGCGATACTCTGCTAAAAGAACTTAGAGATTATCAGATCAAGTTCAACCCCAACACGGCTAACGTGAGTTTCGGCAACGGCAGAGAGGCCGAGCACGACGACTTGGTGCTAAGTGTGGCTATCCCCCTTTGGATAGCGGAAAACCGCTATCCCCCTGTTCAACCAGTAGCCCGGTTCATAAGTGTAGGCGGCCGAGGGGTGAAGAGGATCGGATGAATCGAAACGCATTTATGGAAAAACTTTCCAATAATCATTTATGGATGAACCAAAGAAAAGATCCCGAGGCCGGCCTAGAAAGTATCCGCTCGGCCTAATAACTGATCTTATGATTCAAGAGGGTTGCACAAGACGTGGGGCAAATAACAGTCTTCTTTCGTCATACAGTTTTGTAAAAATCAGCGACGGATGCCCTGAAGATACGCAAAAATTCTTTTTTGGTGGTAGAACTAAATTAGAAGCGCTCTCTGGCAAGCCTAAATTGTTTTGTCAAAGAGATTATGTTATGCAAGAATTAGGCCGGTTCCCTGATGCTGAAATTACAGAAATCGCTAACGCGATAGCACAAAATCCTACATTACACAAATGGACACAAAAAGAAATTGTTGATTATTTAAAAGCGATACGTCTCGGCCGGATATGACCAAACTATAAATAGCAAAAAATATAACTATCATCCATGCGTATCCGACTTGCACCTATCGATTGGGAGGAAGGCTACAGGCTCAAGAGAACTATGGTGGAAGTTGAAAGAGGCATCCAGCGAACCCTTTTTTGTTATTGCCTTGATCCCTCCGAGAAGGCCTACAACCCGAGGTAATCAATATGTGGAGATTAGTTTTAATTGGAATGCTCTTAATGAGTGCGGCAACAGCAGCACAACCAGAAATAGCCACGAAGCTTCCCGAAGTAGGGGATATGGTGGTTGTAATCACGTCTTACACCGGACTTGGTTTTTTGTGGATGGCCGGGAACGTGACTGCTCAGGATGATAGCACGATCTGTATTGATTGTATCTTCGCCGAAATAGGAGACGGAGATGGGCGCTCAAGTCTAGCTGATACTGATTTCTTAGGCAACAATTGCCTAGGCAAGTCAAGTTATCTGATTCTTAAAATTGTACCGGAGGAGCATATAAGAGAGGTTGTGGCGAGGGCAGACACTAGGCCCCATTAAGTGCGTATAACCTGTTGATCCATCAATCTCTTTTTCCTTCCATTTTCTCCTGATCGCGGCAGAAGATATTTTTATAAACCCCTTTTCAGGCCGATAAGTCTCCCTTTGCGGTATAGGAAATAGGCTTATCGGAATCGATAGCGGCGGCCAAAGCTGACCGATAACAAGAGATCGGTCAAGTCAGCTTGTCAAGAATTCCAAAGTCTTTGGAAGAGGGACTTTGCCAGAAGTGATTTTAGGTCGATTTCAGATAGACCAAGAAGGTTCTATAATTTACTACGTGCAACTTGCAGCCAAGCCTAAAAAGTTCTATGTCATTTTTCAGATTAGACAAAAAATGTCATAGAACTTAATCTACCATTCAAGCGCCATGCTCGATAGATTAAAATAGGAACTAACTAAGCTTAATGCAAGGAGTGCTTTTCCTATGGTATGCTCAGATGTGGTGCCAATTGGCTCCGCAGTGGCCTTGATGACGCGCGAGGAGAGATTAAGCGCGCTATCACCTAGCGAATGCGAGCACTTCCTTGAGAGCTTTAAGTACCATAAGGACATGCTGGTAGAGCTAGCCAGTAAGTAAAATCATTCCAGCTTCACAACCTTCTTTTTAATCCATTTCACTATTGCGTCTATCTCTTCCCCTTCAGGACATCTATATTCAGCAATCTTTATCATTACGCGAACTATTTCGGACCGGTCACTTCGATCGAAGCGATGGCCATTTTGCCTTAAAATGAGATCTGCCAACTCAAATGCGGTTCTCTTTTGGCCATCCCAAAAAGGATGACGATCGGCAAGAAACAAAGCTTGAGCTGCCTTTCTGAAGATATCAGGCTCATAATTGATGGCCTCGACCACAAAAAACAACGTGGCAGGATCACGTACCCCTGGTTCACCGCCGGTGTTTTCGATGAGGAAATCATGAATTTGGATAACCTTCTTTTCGGTGAGCCTTTCCATCGCTAATGCGATTTCTCCTAAGGTTTATGAATTATTTGAAAGCCGGATCAACTGTCATTTCAGGGGAGGGTGAGTAGGGACATTTTGAGGTATTCAAGATGATCCCCCACCCCAAACCATGTTTTTGGCATGACTGGCTATTCCCGCAGCAATCTCTGTATCTCCTCATGCAAGCCGGCCAGCTTCTTGGTGATAGGATGCTGCGGCCCGTACTCCTGCTCTGCCAGGCCCTTTATCCGCCAAGTCTCGGAGAGGAGCTTGCCGATCTCCTTTATGATATACTTGCGGTTTTGCTCAGTCATGATACCAGCCCTTAAATCAATGGCCCATTTCACCTTTATGTTCTACCAGCCCTCATTAATCATTAATGCTTAAGGCTTATGGCTTAATAGATATTTTCTTAAGTCTTAACGATTAACCATTAAGACATGGAAGTAGTAGCAATAGCTAACCAAAAGGGGGGCTGCGGCAAGACCACAACAGCAGTTAATCTATCTGCTTGCCTTGCGGCCAAAGGAAAAAGGGTCTTACTAATCGACCTAGATCCTCAAGGATCGGCTACAACCCATCTAGCAGTCCGAGACTTTGAGAACACCATGTACGAAGCCATGATGGCCGATTTAAGCTTGTCAGAGATCACCACCCCCACAGAGATCAATGGCTTAGATATCATCCCTGCCGATAAGCGACTAGGGAAAGCCGAGATGGAGATTGCAGGGAAGTCCATCGCCAGGGAGAGAATACTGAAGCCAAAAGTCCGGATCCAAGATGCCTACGACTTTATCATCATAGACACGCCGCCGAACCTTGGATTCTTGACCATAAACGCAATGGTTGCCAGTGATACCGTACTTGTGCCGATCCAAACAGAATTCTTTGCGATCCAAGGGCTTTCAATGATCTTGGATTTAGCAAAGGCGATCTCTGAGGGCTTAGGCCAAGACCTGAAGCTAAGATACCTACTGACCATGTACGACGCCAGGACAAAAATGGGCAAAGAAGTAATCACACGGGTTAGGGAACTTCTCGGAGATGACGTATTCAAAGTGGTGATCCCGAGAAGCATTAAGCTGGCCGAGGCTCCGAGCTATGGGAAGCCAATTCATTTGATAGACCCTGAAGCGCCAGCGGCCAAAGCATACTCACAGCTTGCCGAGGAGATGATCGCATGACAGGCGACTTGATGGACAAGGTATTCGGAGACATTAAGACAAAAAAGTCCGATGCCTTAAGTGATAAAGCATTAATCAAAAAAACATTAAGTGAAGATACATTAAGCCTTAATGTATTAAGCCCAAAGCTAATTGATGAAGCCATAGAAGCCGCAAACAGCAAGCGCCGAATGATAGGAGTATGGAGTCCAGTTATAGCGGCGGCTATGTGGTATTTGAAAGGGACTATCCCCCGGTTCTCCATCAGCGAAGTTGCAAGCCATTGGATTGAGGAAGGTTTAGAAAGGGATTATCCCGAGCTGGTTCAGAAGATACGAGAAGGGATGAAAAAATGAATTCCGGTTAGCCGTCATGAAGCCGGTGGATATGCCTAAGCAAGAGTTAATGCTGAGAGAATGATGCAAACCCCCCGCGACCGTATCTTATGGATTCTCTCCAGCAGCGGCGGGAAGATTGACAGGAGCAGGCTTAGAAGATGCGCCGGGATCAAGCTTGCAGACTTGAACCTGATCCTGGGAGAACTGGCCAGGGAAGGTAGGATCAGGATAACCGGCGAAGTGGTATCAATATTATAATGAATTGTTATTTTAAGTTTTAAGGCCAGGATCTACTTCCATGATGAATACCCCTAACTATGCCCGGCTATCTCTCCGCTGGATAACATGAGAGAGAACAAGACATTTTATAGCCGGGCCAGAGGGGCCAAGCCCCACTTGGCCGGACGGGATTTGAGAAGTTTAACCTAAATTCCACTTATTCAATATATCGAAAGGTGCAGGTTCGTTTTTCGAAAGCTTGTATATATCATATACGCCGACGGCATATACGATAACTCCTCCAATAACGGTAAACCATGACAGCAGCATCAGTAGAGTAACAACGATACCTCTTTTCAAGAGGCCAATGTACCAATATCCAATTATCAAACCCCCTAACAGTCCGAGTATTGCAGCC
>Ga0208459_1002672_pt1 | contig 14718 bp, 17 predicted proteins | sample AD_UKC087_MetaG_FD_184433 | JGI IMG/M metagenome (GOLD analysis project Ga0208459, IMG submission 184433) | Active sludge microbial communities of municipal wastewater-treating anaerobic digesters from USA - AD_UKC087_MetaG (SPAdes) (version 2) | ecosystem: Engineered > Bioreactor > Anaerobic >... | reverse complement strand
ACTTCTGCGTCCGTGAAGATCCTAACGTCTTGCTCAACTCAAGATCCAGAAAACTCATGTTCCGCTCATACTCCTTGAACCCCATATCACCCCTCCCCATTCATCCCATCTTGGAAGGAGTATACCATTATTCATCAATATTATCATTATATTAATGAAGATGGCCGCTGGAAATCAACTCCCTGTCAGGCTTCACCGATGACTGAATTGTGCAAAGGTCTCGATATCAGGAAGCGAGGACAGGGAAGAAGCAAGCAGGTGATCATCAAGGAAGGGGATTCGAAAAGAGGGACAGCCTTGGGCCTTCTCTCTTCCCCCTCGAGCCGGCTTGCCTGTATTATGATTGACAGTACCCGGGCTATTTAGTATCAGGTCTCATGCAAACCGCTGAATCTTCTGTATCAACGGGGAGCGGGGGACCCGATCATCAGGGGCGCATCGCTTGAAGAAGCGTAGGGCACACTCTTCGGCCCGAGCCCGGCAGCTAACCCCGCAGGCGACGAGGAGGTGGACCTTCCGGGATCCGGAGGCTGGCCTCTGGATACTTTATTGAGGGTCGAGGATGCAGGGTTCAGAACCAGCGCAGTCTGTACCGTCAGAACCTTCCAACGGGCACCAGCCCGTTGCCCCCCAGGCCTGGAACCTGGGGCTCATACTGGGGTCGCTGGGGGTGGTGTTCGGGGACATCGGCACGAGCCCCATGTACGCCATCCGCCAGTGCTTCTCGGGCAGCCACGCCATCCCGGTGTCCCAGGGCAACGTCCTCGGCATTATTTCCCTGATCTTCTGGACCATCATCGTGGTGGTGTGCTTCAAGTACATGACCTTCCTGCTCAAGGCGGACAACAAGGGGGAAGGAGGCGTCTTCGCCCTGCTGGCCCTGTTGAAGGGGGTCAACGGCTCCCGGACGAGCCGGGTGTACTCCTCGGTCGTGCTGGCGTCAATCTTCGGTGCCGCTCTCCTCTACGGAGACGGGATCATCACCCCGTCCATCTCGGTGCTGTCCGCGGTGGAGGGCCTCGGTATTGCCACGAAAGCGCTCAACCCTCTGGTGGTGCCGCTCACCTGCCTCATCCTCTTCTCGCTCTTCTTCGTGCAGCGCATCGGCACCCACGGGGTGGCCAGGGTGTTCGGCCCGGTCATGCTCGTGTGGTTCATCACCCTGGCAGCACTGGGGGTCAACCAGGTGGTACAGAACCCCCAGATCCTTCAGGCCGTCAACCCCCTGTACATCTATGATTTCTTCGCGGCGCACAAGATCCACGGGTTCATCATCCTGGGCTCGGTGGTGCTCGTCATCACCGGGTGCGAGGACCTCTACCTCGACCTCGGGCATTTCGGACGCAGGGCCATGCGGGTGTCGTGGTTCTCCATCGTCTTCCCTGCGCTGCTGCTGAACTACATGGGCCAGGGCGCGCTCCTCCTCGGGAACCCGGAGGCGGCTTTCAATCCCTTCTACGAGCTCGTGCCCAGGGCGCTGCTCTATCCCATGGTAGGCCTGTCCACCGTGGCTGCGGTCATCGCCTCCCAGGCGCTCATCTCCGGGATCTTCTCCCTGACCCAACAGGCGGTCCAGCTGGGCTACTGCCCCCGCATCCGCATCATCCACACCTCGTCTGAGACCAGGGGCCAGATCTACATCCCCATCGTGAACAACGCGCTCATGGTCGCCTGCATCGGCGTGGTGCTGGCGTTCCAGAGCTCCAGCGGCCTGGCCGGTGCCTACGGCATCGCGGTCGCCGGTGCCATGACCATCACCACCGTCAGCTACTTCTTCGTCATCACCCGGGTCTGGAAGTGGTCTTTCTGGAAGGCGCTGCCCCTGTTCGCCGTCTTCCTGGCCTTTGACCTGTCCTACTTCTCCTCGACCCTGCTCAAGTTCTTCCAGGGCGGGTGGTTCCCCCTGGCCGTGGCGGCCTTGGTCTTTGTATCCATGACCACCTGGAAGGAGGGCAGGTACCAGCTTGCCAAGAAGCTCATGCAGAGCCGCTTCCCCATCGACCTCTTCCTCGAGGACCTCAAGCAGCACCCCCTGCACCGGGTCAAGGGTACGGCCGTGTTCCTCACCGTGTCGCCCGAGGGCACGCCCCCTGCGCTCCTGCACCACGTGAAGCACAATCACGTGCTCCACGAGAAGGTCATCCTCTTCACCATGACGACGGTCGACACGCCCACGGTCCCGGACAGGCAGAGGCTCACCGGCGAGGACCTGGGACAGGGGTTCTACCGGCTCATCAGCAGGTTCGGGTACATGGAGAAGCCGGACGTGCCCAAGGTCATGGCCATGGCCTCCAGGCTCGGGCTCAAGACCGACCCGGCCGTCACCACCTACTACATGGGCAGGGAGACCCTGCTCACCTCCGGGCACACCAAGATGAGCGCGTGGCGCAAGGGGCTCTTCTCCTTCATGGCGAGAAACGCCCAGAGCCCCATGGCGTATTTCGGGATGCCGCCGAACCGGGTCATCGAGATCGGGGCGCAGATAGAATTGTAGGGTTACGAGGGCTCGGGCAAGGAAGAAGATCGGGGATCGGCAGGCGGGCGGGTGAGCGCACGTCGGGGCACGATGCGGCTTGTATCGGGGTCGATCCCGATTATTTCTTTTCGACCCCGATACCGACCCCGAGGGCGGAGTGGTGCATCGGGAGCTCACCCGTTTTTTTTTGCCACAGGGAGAAACAAACAGCCTTGGGGGGGATCAGAGCCCGAGGAAGGTCAACACGTCGAGCAGGGAGGGGAAGACCCGGTGGGCCATGGCCCTGACCTCATCGGAGGGCGGGACCAGGTCCGGGACCATGATGGGGACGGCGCCGGCCGCGTGGGCGCCCCTGATCCCCGGTTCGGAGTCTTCCAGCACGACGCATTCCCCCGGGGGCACGACGAGCCTGCGGCATGCCTCAAGGAAGAGATCGGGCGCGGGCTTCCCCCGGCTCACCTCGTCGCCGCCCACCACGGCCCTGAACCTCGAACTCAGACCTGCCCGTCTCAGCCGGTCGAAGACGACGTCGCGGAAGGTGGAGCTCGCCACGGCCACGGGGATCCTCGCGGACTCCAGCGCGTCCAGCAGCTCCAGGAGGCCCGGCTTGATCGGCACCCCCTGCCTTTCAAAGGCCTCTTCCAGGAGGGAGCGGACGCGTACCGACAGGGCGTCGATCGGCAGGTCCGGGCCGTAGGCCCCGAGGAGGATCTCCCGGACCGCAGGCCGCGTCCTGCCCACCATGCGGAAGAACACACTCTCGTCGAGGGCATGCCCCGACTCCGCCAGGGCGAGCTCCCAGGCGCGGCGGGCCATGGGCTCGGTGTCGAACATGAGCCCGTCCATGTCGAAGACGACGGCTGAGAAGGGGATCCTCATGGTGCAGGGGATCTCTGCCCGGAGGCGCTCACCGGATTCGTCCACGAGCAGGGCAGGCCCGTCAGGCACTTGCCGCACACGTCGGCCGTGCCGAGGTCCCTGTAAAGCTCCTCGTTCCTCCTGCACACCGCGTAGCACCTGGCCCGGTCGAAGCCGTCGGGGGTCAGGGCGTCCCCCACGCAGCGTTCCACGCAGCGCAGGCACTTCAGGCCCGCCCGGTGCAGGCAGCTCTCGGGGGCCGGCCTGGAGTCCCCTTCCAGGGGCAGGGAGGTCACGAAGCTCCCGAACCTCCCGCAGCAGCCTTTTTCCGTGATGAGCATGTTGTTGACGCCGAACCTGCCGAGCCCGGCCACAAAGGCTATGTGGCGGTGGGACCAGGCGCTGATGAGCCGGACAGGGTCGAAGTTGTGGGTTGCCGGGGTGAGGGCGGTCTCGAAGCCCTGGGCCTCGATGAGCGCTGCCAGGCGCGCGTTCACGGCCGCGATGAGGGCGTTCGTCTCGACGTAGGCCCTGGCCCATTCCCGGGAGGCCTGCTCTCCGCGCACGTTGCTCCTGGCCACGGACCTGCCGAAGGGGATGAAGAAGGCCACCACGGCCTTTGCCCCCGGGAGGAGGTCTTCCGGAAGGAGGTGGTCCTCCGAGACCGCGGCCTTGAGCTCCCGGAAAAGCGGGTCGTTCGCGTCGGCAAAGCCCACCAGGGGCTCTCCCCACGGCGTCGCGCAGAGGCCGTCCCCCCGGTGCCGGGCAACGAAGGAGCGGATCTCCCTGCGCACGGCTTCCCTGTCCATGGTCACCCCTCCCTTCCGGGGCCGCTGCCTGCCACCAGCTTCCTGCCCATGAGCCGGGCCTTTTCCATGGTGCCTCTCGAGAGCCTCTGGTGCCGCTCCCGGGCGGCCAGCCCCACGGCGATGACACCCACGGTACGTGCGCCCAGAAGGTACGCCGCGGTCTTCAGGAGCCCGGCGATGTTCGTCCGCAGGCGGACGAGCAGGGCAGGGGCGGCGGAAGAGACCACGATCACCGCCGCCTTCGTCTTCCTGGGGTTCCTCGCCTTCGGGCTCCACCGTCCCCACGGCCACCAGGCGTACACCGTCAGCCGCTCGATGAAGCGCTTCATGACCGCGGTCACGGTGCCGAAGTTCATGGGCGAGGCAAGCACCAGGGCGTCGGCGGACTCGAGTTCGTCCAGGATGGCCGCCATGTCGTCGTCGCACGGGCATGTGCCCCGGGCAGGGCCCGGGTCCTGGGTGCACTGCCTGCAGTTCCTGCAGAACTCGATGTGCCTGTCCATGAGGAAGACCTTTGGGGTCTCGGCGCCCTGTCCGCGTGCGGAGGCGAGGATCTCGTCCACGACCCTGTCCACGACGCCGCCCGTGCGGTAGCTCCCCACGACAGCCACGACCTTCATGCGCCCACCGTTCCCGTAAAGCCGCTCAAGCCTTTTTGCAGCCCTCGCCGTGCAGGCGCAGCCACTCCTCGATGTCCCTGTTGCCCACGCAGCTCGCCGCCTCTTTGCACCAGGCAAGACAGGTGCTGCCGACGCGCGCGCTGGCGTTCCTGGTCCCGCAGGCCTGGCAGACGAGGAACACGTCGTCCTTCCAGAACTCCATTCCGGCCCCGCAGGAGGTGCACGCCTGCTCGCTGATGTCTCCGGGTTTGAAATGCGCCGGGTCCATGCCCGGGCAGCGCTTTCTCATGAACCACCTCTTCAGTAGTGGAATATAGCGTCCTCGACCCGGCCCTTCTCCGCGACGGAAACGCCCTCCATCCTCAGCAGGGCAGCCTTCATGGCGAGGCCTCCCTGGAATCCGCCCAGCATGCCGTCGGACCGGACGGAGCGGTGGCAGGGCACGATGATGGGGAAGGGGTTGGTGGCCAGGGCGGTGCCCACGGCCCGGGCGCCGGACGGGATGCCCAGGTGGGACGCGATCCGGCCGTAGGTGCTCACGCTCCCCCGGGGTATGGCGTGCTCCGCCTCGAGCACCCTGCGCTGGAACGCGCTTGCGAGGTCCATCCGGACGACGTCGAGGGAAAAGCGGATGTCGCCTCCCTCGAGGAAGGCGCCAATGAGGTCCGCGACCGCGTCGATCTCGGGGCATGACGCTTCCGCGATGCCGGGAAAGAGCGGGCGGACGAGCCCGTCGGCCGCTGCGCCGGGTCGCGAGAGCAGCACGCGCATGACGAAGGGCCTTCCCCCGTGGACCGACCAGAGGATGGCCACCGGCCCGAACGGGCTCCTGCGGGAGCACGCGAACGGCCTCTCCTCCCGGGCGTCCCCGACGGGCCTGGTGCAGGGTGCGTTTGTCCCGGGGCCCGCTTTCATGGCCAGGCCGCCCCTTCCGCCGCCAGGGCAAGGGACTGTTCGATGTGCCCGTCAGCGGCCTTCTCGATCATCTTGAGCACGCGCCACGACGCGCCTGTCTGGTTGTCGCTGCCGAACTGCATGGGTGTCTCCTGTTCCGTGAGCTGCTACGATACCGCCCTGAGCCCCGGTCCGACGGTCGGGTTCCGGGGCACGGCCCGGGTGGGCCGCCGGTTGTGGGTCGGGGCGATGCCGTGTGCCAGGACCCCTGTCAGCCGGTACAGGAAAACTATAACCAAAGCGGCGAAGAAGGACAACAGGACAATTTTTCTCATCTGCACGCCCTCGCTTCTCCCGGCCGGTCCCTGGTAGTGGCCTTCGATGCGGGATATACGAAAAGATAGGGGCCTATGGGGGAAAGGTCAACGGTCAGGGGGTTCTGTCCGGGGAGGGTCACGGCGGCTTCCGATGGCACTCAGCCGATGTCGCGGGACATGAAGGCGACCCGGAAGGGCAGGTGGGGAAAATCCCTGCTCTCCCCCTCCACGAAGCCGAGCCCGCGGTACCAGTCCTTGAGCTCCGTGTGCGCAGCGATGACCCCGATGTTCACCCGGCGGGCGCCTGAAGCCCGGGCTTCGTCCAGGACCCTCGAGACCAGCTCCCTGCCGAAGCCCCTCCGCCGGCACGCGGGCAGCACGGCCAGGCGCTCCAGATAGCAGACTCCGGGTTCCCCCGTCTCGAGGGCGACGCACCCAGCGGGGGCGCCTTCGTGCTCGAGGAGGAAGTACGCCGCCCCCTGGTCGAGGGCCAGCGTGATCCACTCCTCGGTGCAGTTCGACGGGTGCCTGGGGCAGTTCTCCGGCGTCAGTCCGAAGCGGATTGCAACGTCCCTGAAGGAGTCCCTGATCGTCCGGGCGAGGACCTGGACGTCTTCGCGGGTGCAGGGGCGGATGCGGGAAAGGTCAGGCGGGCGGACCATGACCGAGGTCGGTATCCCGGCCGGGTTCGGACCGCCCGGGTGCGAGTCCACGAACCCGAAGGCCTGGAACAGGGTCCGCGCGGGAAGGCCTTCCTGCTCGGACGGGGCAAAGGTGATCACCTGCATGGGCCTGGTGCGGTCGAGGAGGCTGACCGCCTCGGCCAGCAGGGCCTTGCCTGTCCCCCGGCCGCGGCTCTCCTGTGACACAGCGAACCAGAGGATCTCGTTGTCCTCCGGAGAGACGATGATGCCGCCCAGGAGGGCCCGCGCATCCTCATGCTTCCTGGCGCAGACGGCCCTTCCCTCCGAGATCGCCTGCTTGAGCCCCTCGCGGAAGGAAGGGTCGTTTACCATGGGGCCGAAGAGCGGCTCCACCTCTCCGGCGAGCCGGATCCACTCCGGGAAATCATCGAGGCACGAACGTTCGGGCTTCAGCATGGGCACGTCCTGTCGGGCGCTCGCGGCGCCGGGTTCGGTCATCTTTTCGAGGACCTGTACCACATGCGGGCACCTGCGCGCAAGGCGGCTGGCTGCGCCCGTCAGCCGCCGGGGCAGGACTGCGGTTCGACGGAGCGGCCCTCCACCAGACGGACGAAGTCACCGATGGCCTGCAGGCATGCCGCAGGACGGGCCTGGAGGATGAAGTGGGGCCCCACCATCCTCTTCACCCTCAGGTCCGGGACCGCGCACGCGAAATCGTGCAGGCACGACGCGGGCACGCTCCGGTCCGAGGCGGCCTGGATGTAGAGGCAGGGCATCCTCAGGCAGGGGAGCCTGTGCCGGACGTCGACCCCGGCGATCACCCCGAGCCTGTGGGCGAGCACGCCCGCCGGCACCAGGTCCCTGACCCTGCTCAGAAGGTCGAGGAAGAGGTCCGCCGCCTCGTTTCCTCCCGCGGTGATGCGCCTGAAGATGAATCGGGGCACGGGGAGGCCCAGGACCCGCTCCAGGGGGAGGTGCCGGAGCGCGTTCAGGAGCACCGGCCTGGGGGACCGGGCAAAGGTGGAGCAGAGGACCAGGCACTTCGCCCTGATGCGTCCTGAGGCCGCCAGCTCGACCGCCACCGGGCCCGAGAACGACTCGGCCAGGACCACGGCGTTCTCCAGGTCCGGCGGGACCTGCTCCGCAGCGCACTGCACCGTCTCCGCGAAGCTCAGGTTCTCCGGGGGATAGCGGACCACCCGGACCGCCGTATCGGGCGGCAGGAAGGGCGCCAACGGCTCGAAGGAGATGCCCGTGCCGTCGAGCCCGGGAAGAAAGGCGATCGCCCGTCCGCTGAGCGGATTCATGTGTCCCTTCTCACCGGCGGACCGGCTCACCGCTTTCCTGCCGGACCCGTCACCCGCGCCCGTATCAGGCGCGCCGCGAGCTCGGCCGTCTCCCTGTCCGTCAGGGCGCTTTCGTGCTCCTCCCCGGACGCGAGCACCAGGTGCACGCGCCACCTCAGCTTGAACGCCGTCAGTGCCTCGGCCTGGCGCACCTGGGACGAGGGGAGCGTTTTCGTGAGAAAGGGGGCCAGGTAGGACAGGGTGACCCTGTCCCGGGAGACCGTAAGCCCGTAGAACCCGCTCAGGCTGGTGAACCAGATGAGGAGGACCGGCAGGACGGACGACAGTACGCCCAGCAGTCGGGCCCCTGCGGGAGAAACGCCCCGGCGCAGGGCCTCCCGGACGAGCGTCCACCCCAGCATCCCGAAGAGGCTGCCGAAGAACAGGAGGGCGAACAGGGCGCCGCTGCGGCTGCCGACCACGATCATCAGGTCAGGTGACGGGCTCACGGCTCACCCCCCCCTTCTCGTACCCGGCTATCAGGCCCGCGAGGTCTTCAGGCAGGGCATGGGACCTGCCCGAGCCCGGCCTGGAGCACACCCACACGATCTCCCCCCTGGCAAGGCAATGGGGCTCGCCCTTCCTGAAGACACCCAGGACCCAGGTCAGGCTCGTCCTGCCGACCCTGCCCGCGGCGACCCCGATCTCGATGAGCTCGTCGAAGCCGATGGGCTTCAGGTACTCCACCGTGGACTTCACCAGATGGAAGTCGAGCCCGCTGTTGGCCACGAGGGTGTGATAGTCGTACTCGAGGTTCCTCAGGTACTCGGTGACCGCGGTGTCGAAGTAGGTGAGGTAGTGCGCGTTGAAGACGATGCCCTGGCTGTCCACCTCCGCGTACCTGACCCTGAGCTCGTGGAAGAACTTGAACCGGTCTCTCGTCATGGTGTCCCCCTGTCATCAACCCGTAAACCCGGGTTGCATTCCCTGTCTACCTTATCCGGCCGGCGGGAAGGAAGGGCAAGGTGCGTTTCCTTCTCACCGGGGCCTGTCATGGGTGTCGCCTTTGTTCTTCAGGACAGCATGCGTCAGGTGGTGGGCCGCTATCCCTGCCGCAAACCCTAAAGCCATGTTGGAAGCCAGCGAAACAGCCACGGTCACGGCCATGGGCAGGAGCTCCCTGTCGAACCGGCTGTCCCTGGCGAACCTGATGAGCTCTACCCCGACGAGCAGCATCATGGCGCCCACGATGGCCATGGGGAAGAACGTGAACACCCCGGCGATGGAACCGGCCAGGAACAGCCCCAGGGAGATCTCGATAATCCCCTCGATTATGTTGGCGCCGCCCGTGCGCGCGCCGAAATAATACTGGCCTGCCAGCCCGCCGGCCCCATGGCACATCGGCATGCCGCCGAAGAACGGAAAGACCAGGTTCATGAGGCCCTGGTTCAAGGAGAGCCGCCTCTCGCTCACCGCCTTGTCCGGCCAGTAGGTCCTGATGAGGGCGGCCGTGGCGATAGTCGCGTTGGTTATCGTCAGCGGGATCTGGGCAAACCCGGCCAGGACAAGGGTCTGCCAGACTTCCTCGAGGCGGAAGCCCGTAAGGGTGGGGAGGCTGAATGCCGGGGGGACGACCTGCTGGAACTGTCCCCTGAGGAGCATGACGAGAACGCCGAGGACCATGAGCACGAGGGCGGCCGGGGCATGGCGGTTCTGACGCAGCAGCAGGACGATGAGGATGGAGGCGGCCCCCATGGCCCACCACGTGGAGATCATCTTGAACGCCTCGATGGCCAGAAGGATGCCCAGCGTGACCTGGACCCCGCGGATGACCGCAAGGGGCGTGACCCGAGCGATCCAGCCTATGGCGCCGGTCACGGCGAAGGCCAGCCAGACGATGCCCATCGCGAACGCCGAGGCGTACACCATCGACGGCGACCAGTGCTGGGCGATGGCGGCCACGGCAAGCACCTTCATCGGCTCGATGGGCATGGGGAGCCGGTACACGAGGCCGGTCACGATGTTCGCCAGGCCCATCATCACGAGGAATCCCGCCGGGTTCAGGCCGCAGGCCACGATGTAGCCGACCGCCAGGGGCAGCAGCGTGCCGAAGTCGCCCATGGACCCTGCCAGCTCCCTGAGATTGAACTCGAAGGACTTGATTCTCATCGTTTTACCCCGGAAAGGTGCCCGCCCGTTGCGCCGGAAGTCCGTATCAGCCGAGGCCGTCGGCCCTCCCCACGGTGTGCGTGCCCCTGTGCCTCAGTCTTTCATGTGCTTCTTGACCGATTTGACGAGCCGCCCGAAGGCCCTGTCCTTCTTCCGTTTGTCCAGGTAGGTCATGCGGTAGAAGTCCGACTCCTTCTTGAGCTTGAGGTAGCTCATGTATCGGTCCCGGCTCAGCTCGCCGCGTTCCACAGCGGCCCGGACGGCGCAGCCGGGCTCGTGCTCGTGGCTGCAGTCCGCATAGCGGCACTTCGCGGAAAGCCCGAAGAGGTCTTCGAACCCCGCTTCGATCCCGTCGCCGGCGCCCACGAGGCCGAGCTCCCGCATGCCCGGCGTATCGATGAGCATCGCGCCCTGGTCGAGGACGATGAGCTGGCGGCGGGAGGTCGTGTGGGTGCCTTCCCCCGTGCCGCTGACCGGCTTCGTGTCGAACGCCTCCCGGCCCACGAGCCGGTTGATGAGGGTCGTCTTCCCCACGCCCGACGAGCCGAGGAGGCAGTACGTCCTCCCGGGACGGAGTGTCTGCCGGAGCTCGTCGAACCCGCTGCCCGTGACGCTGCTCAGCGCGAGCACCCGGGCCTGCGCGGCGGACGCGACCGCCGCGAGCTTCTCCTCCAGCTCGGCTTGCGAGATCAGGTCCGTCTTCGTGAGGACCACGACAGGCTCGACGTCGCCGTCCGCCGCCATGACGAGGTACCGGTCCAGGCGGCGGGGGTTGAAATCGAAATGGCACGACTGAACGACGAAGGCGGTATCGACGTTGGCCGCTATCATCTGGAAATCGACGTTCGCGCCTGCGGCCCTGCGCCGCAGGAATGTCCGGCGCGGAAGGACCCCGTGGATGACGGCCGCCGTGCCCTGGTCGTAGAGCTGCGCCGCCACCCAGTCTCCGACGCACGGCAGGTCGAGGGGGTTGTCGATCTGATAGGAGAGCCTGCCCGTGAGCTCGGCCGGGACCTCCCCGGATTCGTTCCTGATCAGGTACGAGCCGCGGTCCACCGCCGATACGCGGGCAAGGCCGCCGTCTTCCCCGAGGGGCAGGGCGGCGTGTTCCTCGAACCACTGGTCGAAACCGAGATCGCTCAGCTTCATACGCACCTCTCGCCGGACACGCGCATCACCGCGGCATGAGCGCGAACACGCCCCAGCCCAGGTATTCGCGTGAGTATGTTGCGTAGCGCACGGGCTCTCTGGTCAGCTCGGCTCGAACGTCTTTCGCGAGCTCGTCGCCGGGATTGGCTTCAAGCCATCGGCGCATGGTGAGCCATTTGGCCGCCTCGTATCTGTCCCAGCCGTCCTGGTCGGCCAGGACCAGCTCAACGACGTCGTAGCCGAGGCGGCCGAAAGACGCGAGAAGCTCCGGGAGCGGGAGGAAGTCGGAGATCGAGCTGGCAAGGCACCCCCTGGCGACGTCTTCCGTGGGCGGCAACTGCCGCCAGTAGGGCTCGCCGACGAGGATGATCCCCCCGGCGCGCAGGCTTTGCGCCAGAAGCTCGATGGTGCCGGCGACCCCCCCGGCGATCCACGTGGCACCGACACAGGCTGCCACGCCGACCTTCTCGCTGGAGACATAGCCGGCGGCGTCGCCGTGGATGAACTCGACTTTATCGGCGACGCCCAGCTCTTCGGCACGGAGTTTCGCCTGCTCGGTGAACAGCAGGCTCATGTCGATGCCGGTGCCTGTGATGCCGTGATCGCGTGCCCAGGTGCACAGCATCTCCCCCGAGCCGCTGCCGAGGTCGAGCACCCGCGTCCCGGGTTCCAGACGCAGCGCTGCCCCGAGGGTGGCAAGCTTTTCGGGTGTGATCGGGTTGTGGATGCGGTGGGCGCTTTCAGTGATGGTGAATATCCGCGGGATGTCCATTTGGAAAACCTCCTTTCAGGTGTGAATGGGTCCGGACAGGGCCGGATGTACGGGGCACGGGCCGTCGAGAGCCGTCCGGAGGATGAGGGTTCGGCATTCATCCCGCCTTCACGCAGGCGAAGACCGTGTACTCATCGCCATCCGGGTCGTATCTCCCCTCGTGCACCTCAAAACCTGTTTCGCGCAGGACATGCCTCCATGTGTCCAGGGAGAAGATGCCCATCGTCCAGTGATCGGTCTCGATCCGCAGGCGCCCGTGGTCGCGGATCAGGTAAAGGATCGTCGTTTCATAGCGCTCGTCCGTGGGGTCGGGGTCATAGACGTTCTCGACGAAGACAACGTCCAGTCCGTCCCGCGTGGCCGGGGTGGCGGTGGTCCTGTTCTGCTGGAACGTCTCGACCGTCACGTCCGGGGTGGCGACCAGGACGCCGCCCGGGTTCAGGTGGGCGTACGCGGTGCGGAACGCTGCTTCGAAGTCGGCCCGGCAGCTCATGTGCGAGATCGCGTCGTCCATGAGCACGGCGTCGAAAGACCTGCCGAGCCTGAACGTCCGCATATCGCCCTGGACGAACGTGCAGCCGGGGTTCAGCTCCCTGGCCTGCGCGAGCATGGCAGGGCTCAGATCCAGGCCCGTGACGTCGAACTCCAGCTTCAGGTTCAGGACGTTCTTCCCGCCCCCGCACCCGATGTCAAGCAATGTCCTTGCAGGGAGCCGTGCGTACCGGCGGAGCAGGCCCGTGACGTGCCGGCAGTAGTGCGCGTACTCGGTGGCGGCATCGCCCCACATCGGCCACAGCCATGCCAGGTCCGTGTAAAGGCGGCAGGTATCGTTCACGTTCTCCTCGATTTCCTCACGTTGCGGCAGGGCGGCGTGCAACAAAGAACTCGTAGGCGTAGCAGTCCGAGTGGCTGCGGTGCATCTCGGGCTCCTGCGCGAGCAGATCGAGCGCGGCGAGCGCCTCGGCATCGCTGCCATACTTCCCGCGCAGCTCCATGATGCGCCACTCCATCGGCGAGTAGAAGTCGTCCCACCAGGCCTCGTCCGGCAGCGTGAAGCGGCCGAGAAGCTCGAAGCCGCCGAGCCGGATGGTCCTCGCCACGTCAGCCGCCGTGCCCATGGTCGGGTAATCCGCCTCGAAGATTGCCTTGACCACCGGCGGCGGGTCTTCCCTGCGCCAGACCGCGTCGGTGAAGGCGAGATAGCCGCCGGGACGCAGCAATGCATGGCAGACCCGCAGGGCGTTCCCGATCCCGATGTTGTAGAGCGCGCCTTCGGACCAGACCAGGTCGCAGCTTTCCGCAGGCAGTCCCGGATGGGCCATGTCGCCGACCTGCACGCGGACCCGGTGCGAAAGACCTCGCGAGGCGAGCGTCGCCTTGAGCCGCTCGATACTGGGGGCATGGATATCGACGGCCACGATGCAGCCATCCGTCAGGTCGGCGAGATGCAGCGTCTGCCCGCCGACCCCACACCCCAGGTCGACAATCATGGGTGCAGGGGGGAGCTCCGCGCAGAGACGGAGCGCTCTTTCGGTGCAGTCACGATTGCCCGGCCCCTGCCTGGGCAGGCCCTCATACAGCTCAAAGAATATCTCCTGGAAACGGAAATTATGCTCGTTCATTCGTCGCCTTCATGCAATCTTCGTTCGCCTGGCCGCTATCCCGGCTCTTGGGGTTGCTGTGCACCATGCCGGACAGCGGCAATCCACACCACATCGTCCTTTGTTCTATAGAAGAAACGATAAGGCTGCACAACTACTTAACGAAACGGGAAATCCGGGAACCCGGGCAGAGACCTGCCTGACTCGGGAAATTTTACTAAACGCAGCAGGCTTTTCTCTGCCCTGTGCATCATTTTGTTGTGTCGTATTTCAATGAAGCGGCTGATATGCAGCCAACGATACGTCAGGATCAGAAGGCAAATAGACGCTGCAACACGGAGATAACTTCCAACTGCGTATTTGAATCAATTGTGCCAAGCTTTTTTACAAGCCTTGCTTTATCTATCGTGCGTAGTTGATCCAAGACAATTTGACCTTCTTTGTCTTTGAACCTGCATGCAATGCGCGTGGGATAAGCTCTCGAAGCACCGGTCATTGGAGCAACAATAACAGTGCGGATATGATGATTCATTTCATCGGGTGAAATGATCAGACAAGGCCTGGTCTTTTTAATCTCGGAACCCACTGTAGGGTCGAGGTTCATCAGATAAACATCAAATCTGTTGACTACCATTTCCACTCATCCTCGTCCCATGAATGGTCAATATTCTCTTCACCCGTTATCAGGCTGTCATCACCTTCTTCAGCCATACATCTGAAGGCATCATCCCAGCCTTCCCGAGGGTTTGATACCGGACGAATGATGATCTGATTATTATCCACCTCAAGCTCAACATCATCCATGATCCCAACTTGCTCAAGAAGAGACCTTTGCACAACTCCGACAGCAGCGGAAGTTGTCAGGGTGGTGATTACCAGCGATCATTGCCTTTAATATAATGAGACCTTTGCACAATTCAGTCATCGGTGAAGCCTGACAGGGAGTTGATTTCCAGCGGCCATCTTCATTAATATAATGATAATATTGATGAATAGTGGTATACTCCTTCCAAGATGGGATGAATGGGGAGGGGTGATATGGGGTTCAAGGAGTATGAGCGGAACATGAGTTTTCTGGATCTTGAGTTGAGCAAGACGTTAGGATCTTCACGGACGCAGAAGT
>Ga0208459_1002662_pt1 | contig 14747 bp, 13 predicted proteins | sample AD_UKC087_MetaG_FD_184433 | JGI IMG/M metagenome (GOLD analysis project Ga0208459, IMG submission 184433) | Active sludge microbial communities of municipal wastewater-treating anaerobic digesters from USA - AD_UKC087_MetaG (SPAdes) (version 2) | ecosystem: Engineered > Bioreactor > Anaerobic >... | reverse complement strand
AAAAAATAAATTAGAGCAAAGAAACGTTAAATTAGGCGCAAAAATACAGAAACTAACAGAAGTTATAACTGCTTATATGGAAATTGAAGAAAAAATGGCTTCAGAAAAAAAACTTGATGTAGCCGTTTATAGAAAAAATTTAAGAAGTTCATGTGAAATTTCAGGCGATAAATTTATGTCGCCCAGCGAAGTAAAAGATATTCAAAAATATATTGAATATATTAATTCTTAAAGACAAATTTTATTATAAAAAAAGGAGACAATTATGAAAAAAAATATTTTTTTGGTATTTACAGTTTTTATTACGTTTTTATTCATCGGATGTTCAGGCAACAAAGAAATTAATAAGGCAATAAAAGATTATGAGGGTTTAATAAAAAAAATTAACAATGTTAACGAACAGGTTAAAAAAAATCCTGATATGGCGTTTGTATCTGAAGTAATAGAATTATCGCGGATGGCAAATGATATAATTGCAAAAATCGATAATAGTAAAGCGAGTAAAAGCCAGCTTACTAAACTAGCAAAGCTATCTGCTAGTTTGAATACATCTTTCATGTCGGAATCAAATCCTTTATATCAAGACTCTGATATTAATATGAGTCAACTTATGAATGGAGTAATGAAAGATTATACGATGAAAATAATTGCCGTAAATTCAATAGTTTTTCCGTATTTTTCAGGAATGAAAGATGTAATGAGCCGAGAAGATCAGGATAGATTAATAGAGACCATAGCCGCTTTTACGCCAAATTTTATAAGACAGTCGCGAAAAGAATGGCTTGATTTGACAGAAGCGGAAAAAAATAGGTGGAATAGTAATCTTAAAATTTATACGCCGTTTACAGTCTTTTTTAGCGAACTTGTAAAATATAATCCTGAAGATTACAGTAAGATATTTAAAAGATATTATGAATTTGGAACTATTAAATGTGCATATACCTATGAAGGACAATTAACTAGACTGCTTTTTAATGCTTTCAGGATAACTTATTTTGAAGGATTGTTATTTGCAAGAGACCATTATATTGAAAAATACATAAGGAATTCTGAGCAAAGGGATTTTCTAGAAAGATATTTATCAAAACTTGTATCTATAGGGTATATGATAGAGCCAGATAGTCTCGACGTCTATAATGATAAAACTAAAATATTTTCTGATGAGCGTGGCGATTTATTAATAACATGGGATTTGAATAATAGAACAGTTACTGTTCAAGATAAGTAAGTTATTTCCCGACGTCCTGTCGGGAATTTTGTTTAATTTGCGGGCAACTTCAACTAACACGGCATACAAGGTTACGCGAGGCAAGCTCGCTTCACCTAAGTTGCCCTTTAAGATTTTTTGTTTTAAGGTTGATTTATTTATCTTTTATCACCCCTAAACCTCTCCAGAACGCCGTCGGAAGTTATTATTCCAGATATATAAATACAGAAGAATACATTCTACGACGGTTGACGGAAGATAGAAATAATAAAAATATTCCGGTTGACAGAAATTCAATGAAGTTATAGAATTTAATTAAGCGGCTAAAGAATGATGCTGGATAATAAAAATGTGTTGCGTTGAGACACAATTTCAATTGTGTATCGTCTGACAACTTTTTTTCAATACTAAACTGGGAGGTTTATCTTGAATACTTCAAACAAAAATACGCTTAGAAATTATACTCTCGCTTGGGATTATTTCTGTAATAAACTCGAAATGACTCCGGAACAGATTAGCGAGCTTGCTCCGAGCGAGATAAACAGAATTATTGATACCGTAATATCCGGCGAACAATCTTGGACTAATAGGACAAAAAAACTTTATATCTCCGGTATTAGATCAATTCTTGATTTTGAATATAACATAGTATTACCCAAAAGTAAAGTTCGGAAACATTTAAAAGACAGCAACGAGCTTAGGACTAATAAAGGCGAACTTGAAAGTAAAGACATTCAAAAGCTATTGAAATATTTTGAGTCCGAATATTCGGAAGAAAAAAACAATTTAGATAAGATTACAAAGCTCCGTAATCTTATCCTATTTAAACTTCTCGCCGGAACTGGGCAAAGAGTATCTGACCTTCTATTATTAACAGTAAAAGAAGCTAAAAAATCTACGCTTACATTTATTCAATCTAAAACTAACAGTATGGCAAGAATGGACAACTCAGCTTTATCCGAAATATTACTATACGTATCGGTTCAAAAACTTATCGATTCCGATTACCTTTTCGCTAACGGATTACAACGCTTACCGCTACACAGAACGCAAGCCCATAGAATCATATCCGACGCCGGTAAGCTTGTTCTCCAAATCCCTAACCTATCTTGTCATTGGTTCAGAGCTTATTTTGTTACAGAACTCAAGAAGAAAAAAATATCCAACTATGAAATTATGTCGGGGTCCGGACACCTAACTGAATCTATGATTAAGTATTATTATACTGGCGAGTCGGAATTGAAGAATTCGGTAAAGCTTTTATTTGGGGAATAGTTAATAAAAAAATTATCCTCACTGTGTATTTCTAGTAATTAAAACTAGATTATTTAATAATACGCTTGTCTCGCGAAACCTTGTATGCCGTGTTGAACGCCGTTACCTTGATGGAGAATATAACCATATATCTCAATACAGCCAAACTGTGAAACCATACTGCGTCCAAGTCTGCCAATATTTACCTAAAAACCTCAAATGAAGAATAAAATATACAATTCTCTTTAGGCAGTTTAACTGTAAAAGAACTAAACTTGGACGTTTCCGAAACCAGAACAACCGAACATCTCTATCAAACGAACGACGCTTTCCACCGTCTGAGCCCGAAATCTAACGTTACTGCCGAGAAAGCCAAAGGTAATGGCCGTTCAACGCCTCGGCATACAAGAAGTTGCCCGATAATTCCAGCCAACTACTCTACAATAAATAATATTTCAAATATCAAAATAAATCAACCATAAAACTAAAAAATCTCAAGGGCAACTTAGGTGAAGCGAGCTTGCCTCGCGTAACCTTGTATGCCGTGTTGTCCGATAGTATTTTGCCATTTTTATGACTAAGAAATCAGAAATTATATGCCCAAGATAATTCAAATGTATTATCATAAAACCTTAAATTTATTTTACTTTCAGACAATAAATTTTCTTTCTCACTTTCAAATTTTTTGATTTTATTATTATTATTTTCTATTTTATTTTTGAATATTTTTTTTATTGAGCCCGCACATATTCCAAAAGTAAGACAAAGCGTAAAACCTCCACTCAGTAAACCTATACCAGACATTAGTAATGTAAAACCAGGTGTTCCAATATCGTAATACGAATTTAAAGGAGTATTTATTCCGTTTATACTTGCTCCTGCTGGTGAACTATAATATATTACACCTAAACCAGCTAATCCAGTAACTCCAAATACTATTGTTGGAATAACGAATCCTATAATTGCTTTAGTTTGAATATTTTTATTGCTAAGAGAAGAATTTTGTTTTGTTAATTTTAAAATTTCTAATTCTATTTTATCAATTGATTCTTTATTATTTTCATATAATTGAGCTCGTTTGTTTAAATAATCGATCCTCAAATTAAGTACTTCTTTTGCCTCAATAAGTTTTCTATAATATTCTTGATTTATGTTGAAGAATCTCAAATAAGAATCAATCTCTTGAATAAATATTTTACATTCTTTTAAATCATACTTATTTAATTCATCTGTATTTTTATAATTAAAATATATTGGTATTGAATCAGATAAAGGCTCTATAACGTATTTACCTTCTAAGGTAATAATTGACCATTTATCATTAAATTCTACTAAAGCCATATTATCTTTATTAAATTCTGGTTTCATATCTAGGACAAAATCTGAATTAATATTATTATCTTTATCGATTATGTAATATTTACCATTATCGTTTATCCATACTCGTTCATTTGTTATCTTATAAACTACATCAAATATAAGTTCATTATATAATTGTAATATATATACTATTTCTCCAAAATCTTTATATGTATTAAATTGAAATTTATCATAATTAGCTAAATACACCTCATATAATACCACATATTCATTAGTATACAAAAACCTAAATTCCATTTCTCCTATTTCTTTAAAATTATTCTTAGAAATTATAGGTATATCAACTTTGTTACCATTTAAAGTAATTTCACCATATTCTAAAATAGTTTCAGTCCCATCCAAATCTTTATTTTTTTTAAATCTTTTATCTTTAAATAATTCTTCAACGGTAGAATTTCCGAAATCTAATATACCAGGTCTTATAACCAACAATGATTTCCAAAATTTTTCTAAATTTTCCGAATGTAATAAAAATAATTGAAAAAAAATAATCAAAAAAAATATTTTTTTTACCATTATATGCCCCTTTTTTTAATCTTTACAAATAGTTAAACTACTATTCATTTACTAACAAAATAGTTACCATAATTGTTACCAAATTTAAGTTATTTAAAAAATAAAATGGCAAAATATTTCGGACAACGCCTCGGCATACAAGAAGTTGCCCGTATAACTCCAGAAAGCTACTCTGTAATAAATAATATTTCAAATATAAAAATAAATCAACCATAAAACTAAAAAAATCTTAAAGGGCAACTTAGGTGAAGCGAGCTTGCCTCGCGTAACCTTGTATGCCGTGTTAGTTGAAGTTGCCCGCATTAATATCAAAAAGCCGCCAAGGATGGCGGGTAAATAATTTATCTCCCAGAAATAATTGAAATATATTTTGCCTTTATTTTTGGCACAGTATTGTCTGAACCTAAAATTGTAGAATATGTTTCCAATCCCTCATAATCGCCATATATACCAATTATATCTTTTTCAATTACTCCTTCATCTGTATATTTTACCATAATTAAGTCCGAAATATACCCTAAATATTCCTCTTTCTTAGTATTAACCATATAAGTGTAATCAGTTTTTTGAAATACTTGCCCTTTGATATATAAAACCTTACCTATATATTTATCCGGAAATCTTAATAATTCGCTATATGAAACATTTATTGCAGAATTTTTATATTTCTGGATTTCAGCCAATTCTATCTTCTTTTTATTTCTTTCTAAGATTTCTTCGGCAAAATCTTTATATTCTTCTACATTTAATAATTTTTCTGCTAATTCTTTGATATTCTGGTAATTATTTTTGCTCTCATAATTTATTATCTGTTTTTTTATTGCAGCCGCATTATCCAATATTTTTATTTTAATATCTTCATTAGAATAAAGATTATTTCCTAACACTAGCATATTACCATCATTATATTTTACTGCATTATAATAATCTAGATTATTTATTGATGCCTCTATATTCTCGCTATAATATTTTTTTGCTTCATCATTTACTTTATTTATTAATGAATATTTTGCGCTATAATACTTATTATTTTTACCAATTTTTTCAAAAGCATTTTTGGCTTCAAGAAAATTCTTCATATCTAAATTCTTCATTCCACTTTCATATGGATCTTGTGGCTTAATTGAATTACCCATAATAAAAAGAATTATCATAACTGCTATATTTATCCAAAAAACATTCGATCTTTTTTTTTCTTTTATAAATTTCATCCAGAATCCGCCGATATCAGGCTTTATTAAACTTAAAAAACATAAAACAATAAATACCACTCCTAGAAAAATTAACAATCCTGATAAAAAAGCCATTTGAAACACTCCTACAAATTATATTTAAAATTGCATACGCAATCTTTATTCCTTGATTAAAGAAAAATACAATATGTAGTGAATCAAAATTCCCAAAATATAAAATCCTCGCTCGCACGGAAGCGAGCGAAACAGTTTTTTTTCAATTCTTGCGGGCAATTTTAACTAACGTCCGCAAGTTGCCGAAGTCCGCCAACGGCGGATTTGGGGAAATGGAGCGACAGCGAACATTTCCCGGCAACTTGCTGTTGTCTGATGGAGTTGGGCTATGAAAACCCAATAAGCCGCGACACGGATGTCGCTATACTTTATTTATCTTTTCTTCTGTGATTACATGATTAGCTTGAATAACTTGAATATTCGGCGAATCTATTAAATTGTAAGAACGAATATCCTTTATTAACATATTAAAATCAGCTGAATCAGCTAATATTACTTTATCAAGGCCAATTACATCACCTTTTTTTATTTTTTCATTTACAGAATCAGCTTCAATTGAATTTAAGGTAATTAAATAACATAGTGATTTTCTGTGGACATATTTTAGAGCTATTGCCTCTAAATCGGCCTGTTTGTATCTTTCTCGTAAACTTGTTTTTGCACTTATGCAAATTGGACCTCTTTCCGTAGTATAAAACATCATATCATAAATTACATTAGGAACAAAAGCAACTTTTGCTTCAATAAAAAAAGGCAGTAGTTTTTCTCTTATAAATAAAGTAGATAGAATATATTCAAAAACTTTTCCATTTAAATTGTTATTGCTATCCGGTATATTTTGAAATTTACTCCAAAAATAATTGATATATTCGTTTGGTTTTTTATAACTGACTTTTCTAAAATCAGGCTCCAAACTTTCAAAAACCGAAGAAGCTTTATTATCGCTTCCACTAACAATATCTAAATCATGTAGCAATCCCATAATTTTAATCCTTAATTAATAATTTTATTATTTCTTTTGCTGTTTCTTGTATTGCAGGAACAGCAACTGAGTTTCCAAATTGTTTATATGCCTGTGCGTCCGCGACTGTTATTTTAAAGTTATCCGGATAACCTTGTAGCCTTGCCCATTCTCTTGGTGTCATTCTTCTGATGCCATCTCGATTAACTTCACCTTTAATTTTTGTTACCGGAGTAAAATCTTGCAATCTTTTATCTATAATTAAATTTCTTTCTCTTCCCATACCTCCGACAACAATTGCATTTGATACATCATTAATGTCAATTATTTCATAACCGAACCCGTTTCCTTTGTCTTCATGTCTTTTTTTGTGATTTTTCATAGAAGTTAAATATTGTGTGGAAATATAATATTTTGATGAAACTGTATTTTTTTCCATAATATCTTTGATTGATGTCTTTATATTTAAAGGAGACGGATAATCAAAATTTTTAATATTTAAATCATTTCTAAAACCGACAATGAAAATTCTTTCTCTATTTTGAGGAACGCCAAAATCCTTTGCATTAATAATCTTTGGATTGGGAACGAAGTAATTCAAATCATTTCGTAATACATTCAATATAGTTTTTAATGTTTCACCACTTTTGTGATTAAGTAATCCTTTGACATTTTCAAGAAATATTGCTTTTGGTTTTTTTTCTTTTATTATTCTTGCAACATCAAAAAATAAAGTTCCTCTTGTATCTTCAAATCCGGCTCTTTTTCCGGCAATTGAGAATGCTTGACAGGGGAATCCCCCTGTCAAAATATCATGGTCCGGAATATCTATTTCATCTATTTGTGTAATATCTCCGTTTGGTTTTTCACCAAAATTATCTTCATAAGTTTTTTGACAATACTTATCAATTTCTGATGAAAATACGCATTTTCCTCCAAGTGACTGAAAGGCAAGCCTAAAACCACCAATTCCGGCAAAAAGGTCGATAAATGTAAACTTAAAGTTATTTGGCGAAGGAAAGGGTATATTTTCAGAAAAAAAATCCGAAAACAGGTAATTTTCATTGGTCATTCGAGTTTTCTTTCTTTTCAGAGTCGTTGTAACATTCATTCTTTTTGTCCATATAAATCTTGTATATTTGATTTGCGCATATGTCAAGATTCTTTTTAATCTCGTTACCCCAAAAACGCAAAACTATCCATCCGTTTTTTAATAATTCATTATTAACTGCTTCATCTCTTTTAATATTTTGTTCAATTTTTTTATACCAAAATTCTTGATTAGACTTTATTTCATATTTCTTAATATTCCAATCTTTTCCGTGCCAAAACTCGCTGTCACAAAATATTGCAATTTTAAGTGATATAAACACAAAATCCGGTTTACCAAAGACTTTACTATAATTTTTTCTGTATCTTAATCCAAGAGACCATAGTTTTTTTGCAAGCATTATTTCAATAATTGAGCCTTTGTTTTTTACGGCTTGCATATTCTTTTTTCTTTGTTCGCTTGTTAATTTATCCATCTACCAGAAGTATTAACATAAAATTTGAATTTTTAAAAGATTTTTAACTTAGTTTTTAGCCCGCACGGACGCGGGCTTCTTCATAAACTACAAGTCTTTGCCCAACTCTTTCAGACAACGTTCCGCCAGTTGTCGAAGTTGACGGCTGGCTAATAAAAATCTACTCATAATCAACAAATACTATAAATAATTTCAAATATCAACATTAAACATAAAAAATCGCCGGCAATTTGGGTGAAGCGAGTACTCGAGCGCAACCGACAACTGGCTGTTATCGGCTGGGGCTGGGCTTAGTAATATCAAAGAACTGCGACACGGATGTCGCTTAATTAAAAGCGCTATCCAAATCTCCAATTCCAACTTCAAGTAACATTTGTGAAAATTGTAATCCATTTATTAATTGAACTCCTGCAAGTTTTGCCTTTTCCTCGCAGACCTCTGAAAAAGTATCTGATGTAGATACTACCCAAGCTATTTTTGAATAACCATCATCTGTTGATTCTTCCTTGTGAGAAACATAATCATTTATCTGATTTAAAGCCCATTGAGATGTTTCTCCTTTATGTTTTTTTGCCTGTACATAAATAATTGTTTTTATCGATTCAAAAGTAGCAATTATATCTGCATCTCCCTCTTTATCAGATTCATTTTTTGCCGGTATAATAACATTGCTTGCTCCGGCTTTTTCAAAATACCACTTAACAAGTTTTTCAAATTTTGAATCATCTAGATTATCATGAATCAATTTTAAAGTAGATTTAACATGATTATCAATTATTATTGAGTGAAGATCTATCGGTTTATTATTATTGAAATTTACAATCGATTCTTCAATACTTTTACCCAAATCGTTTATTAAAGCATTAGTTTCTCTAATTTTTAATCTGGAAATAAGTTTTTGATCTGCAAATTTATTTCTAGAAATACCATTCGCAACAGGTTTTACTTTTCTAAAAAAGCCCAAATCAATAGCATTAGTTTTCTGAGAATCATCATTTTTATATAATCTCCTATCGTTTCCAAGAATAATTTTATTATTATTCCAATCTTTTAAATTCTCAATTTTTAAATCTTCAGGGACTAAAACTAAATCATCAATAATTTCAAAAACTGAAAACCTTCCTGATGTCGGAACAACCACATAATCTCCTTTAGTAATTCCGTAAACAAATCTTTTAAGCGAAAATCTGCTTCTTGGCTTATAATTTTTAAATTCAATTTCAAATAAATTTTTATCCTTAACAAAATCTTTTGGGTTAGGAATATAAGCCCATCCGATTGAAAGATATCCTTCCTTTAATAAGGGATAAGATATCTCTGCATGATGTGAAATTCTATGTAACCAATAATTCATTTTGCCTCCAATTTTATTTTTTTATCGACTCGATTATTTTTTCTAATTCTTTCGGTATTGGTTGATTCATATTTTGATATTTTCTTACAAACAAATTCAATATTTTTTCTGCTGATGGAACACGCTGTATAGTTCGTCTTCTTACAATATCATAACCAGCGCCGCCTTTATCAAAAAAAACTACTGGCTCAACTCGTAAATGACCTTCTGAACCATACCCTTTTATTAATAGTCGTTCTCCATTAAGTGGTATACTGCTACCTTCTTCTATAGCTCGGAAAATTCCTACATATCCTTTTCCTTTAAAATACAAGAAAACAAGATGTCCTTTTTTTATACATTTTAATAAATTCGTTCTTGGCCCAATCTGATTTACATTGACATCTCCATCACCAAGAACAAGAATCGGCGTACTTCTTTTTAACCATTCTATTTGATTCGTTTCGTTCATTGCAATAAAATGCCAAAATGATAGTTTATTAGAGCTTTCTTGAGTAATATTTTCCTCCTCACTTTCTGATATCTCTGATGCATATTCGCCTCTTGTAAATATTGTATCTAATTCTGATAGGATTTCAATATCATAATCTTTTTCTAACCCAATTTCGGATTTTAAAATTGAAATTATTTCAAAAATATTTTTAGTTGCTTCTTTTCTTTCATCTTCCGAAAGATCTTTTCCTATTACATCCTCGCTTGATATTTTTTGAAAACATTTTTTTATTTGCTCCAAATTCTTTTTTTGCATATATATATAAATTTTACTATAAAACTCTTTCTTAATTTCTGAAAACTCATCAGGTTCTATTTTAAAGTCTTCCCATTTATTCCACAATAATTCAATAAACTTTATGAAATTCTCTACTTTTTTTTCGAAAACTTTGACATTCCTTTCTTTAACTTCTTCTGCATCAGACTGTCCATATAGCAATATCATTGTGATAAATGCTGTTACTATCGCTCCAAGAAATGCTCCCATAATTTGAATGGGTAAATCATCACCTTTAAATATTTTTGAAATAATGGTTATAGCAAAAAATAAACCAAGAGCAATAAGACTCATGATTACGGGTAACAATATCTTTTTTTTCATCTTTTTTTATCCTTATATTAATTTTAAATTAAACATGCCTTTCACTAATTTTCTTAAAATTTTGATCATAAGTCCCAATGTAATTATTTTTAATAAATAATACATTACTTCCCGAAGCATTTTTAAATTCACCAACCGAAGATTCATGTTTTTCACTTATTTTTTTTAAATTCTCATCGTAAGTTGCATAGTAACTGTTTTTTAAGAAGACAATAAAATCATCATTAAAACCGCATAATTGACCAACACTAGACTCATGTTTTTCGCTAATTTTTTTCCCGTTCTCATCAAATACCTTAAAATAATTGTTTTTTTCTTGAACATCTGAAATTCCCATAAAATTAACTCCTTTTGTTTAAAATATATTTATTAGCTTTTTATTAAGCTAATTTTAATAATAAAATCATTCAGAAAGTATAGTATTTATTTTTTCTAAATTAAACATATAATTTGCCATACTTGAAAAACCGCCAACAATTTCGCCTAATGATTTTTCAGTTCCATTATATTCTACTACAGTTGATTCCCCTGTAGTCAAATCTCTTGCTTTAAAATATACCATTGTTCCTACTTCTTCAAAATCATCAAATTCTATAACAATCGTAAAATTTATAAGTTTATTTTTATCAATAGATAATGATAACAAATAAGTAACATTATCTTTCTGAAAATCGCTCTTTTCTAATTTGCAAATGATCGAGTTATTCGATTCATTAATAGTATTTAAAAGAAATCCAGAATGAAATAATAATTTGGCAGAAGGTTGACCTTCAAATGTACCTGTTAAATTTAAATATTGAATTGGATAAATTAGATATTTTTCTTCTTGCCCAAATGCATTAAAGGCAATTAAAAATAAAACAAAAATAATTAGAAAAAATTGCTTCCTAACCAAGTAAAAATTGTTTTCAAAAATTTTTCTTAACATAAAAACTCCTTTTGTGTATAAAATTAATACTTTCAATATAGTAGTTATTTATGACAAATTCTGTCACTTAAGAAAAATATTTTTCAATATTTTAGCCCGCAAGGACGCGGGCTTCCTTCAAAAAAAACAAGCCCAGCCCTTGCCGATAACGTTCCCGGCATACAAGATGTTGCCCAAATAATTTCAATTAACTACAATAATGAACATAATATTTCAAATATCTAAATAAATCAACAATATAATTAAAAATCTTTGGGCAATATGGGTGAAGCGAGCTTGTCTCGCGAAACCTTGTATGCCGTGTTGTCTGTCGTGTTTCCGCCAAATATTAATATTGTTCAGAGTGCATGGACGCACTCTGAATAAATTATTTTATTGAAAATTGAATTTGCTCTGGTTCAAATCCTATTCTATTGCACAATTTTACTAAAAATGAATATATACTATTTGCGCTCATAGTACCTTCAACAAATAAATTTTCTTTAAATTCAAGCATATCAGGTTTACTTATATTAGGTCTAAAGTTTCTATCAAATTCGGGGCTATTCATTATTTCGTTAAATTGCGTTGGTGAGTAATCATAAAGAAATCCACATACATATCTTAAAACATCTCTCCATGAAGAAACTTGAACACCTCTTTCATCTTCACCTAAATACAAGTAAACTGGTCTACTATTAGTAAAATTATCTTCACTAGTTAAATCAAAAATTGCTTCATCAGGCTCTTGTTTAGAATAATTTGTAGTCGGGTATGTCCATATTCGTACTGCATCTTTAATCAAACTTTTTGCTCGTTCAATAATTTTTTCCTCATTCCAATCTTTAATATCTTTAAGGTAAAAATTTAATTTTAGATTACTAATCTGATAATCTATCTTCTGTTTATCATTAAAAGTACTATTTGACAATTTTGAATTATTAGCTGTTAAACTTAAATTACCTAAAGTATGTAAATATTTATTATGAATATCTTGCCAGTTATTACCTAAGTTAGTTTTCCATTCTTTTGTTAATTTCTGTGGCATAATATGTTCAATTGTTAAATCATCAAAATTAATAGAATATGCAGAATTAAATTTCTCTAAAGATTCAAGTAAAAAATTTCTATTTTTTGATTGAAGTTTATAAACCTCTTTATTGATCAAAGCATTTTCGAATTCTTCATCTGATGGGAATCTTTGTGAAACTCTTTTTTCTAATAAAATATATTTTAAAATTTCAAAATAATTATCTTTCCATAAATCATTCTTTTTTATTTCTTTTGACAAAGTAACAAATAATTTATTTAATCCTTGTGTAGTATTATCTACTAATATTTTACGAAATGCATAACTTTCTATTAATTTTAAAATATTACAGATATCTTCTTTTTTTAAAATATTATTTAAGAAATCACTAAAAACATCAAATAAATATGGGTGACAAACTGTAAATTCAATTTTATTTAATCTATATAAACAATTATTAATTTCTTTATCATTATATAATTGAATTTGTACAAGATGACTATATATAGTTGCATATTTATTCAAATCTTCAAGTATATCTTTTTTATCATTTTTAAAATTATCTTTTGCTATTTTCTTAAATGTATCATAAACATCATCTTTTTTTACCCAACTTTGAAGTTTATATATCAAATAATTTCTAATAAATTCAGGAACATCTCCTGAAAGTTTTTCTATTTCAATCCAATAGTTTTTATAATAATTTTCTTGTAATTTGGGTTCTAAATCCATTAAAATATAATTTCTTATTAAATCACCTGCTGTTAAACCTACTCCAGTAGAATTTAAACTTTCAAATATAAGTTGTGGATCATCATTTCTTGAATCAAGATTAATCAATACTATCTTTAATTTATTAAACAATTCAAATATTTCATTTGGAGTTAATTGATTAGATTGTATTTTATTATAAAAAAAATTATAATTATTAACAATATTTGATGTATTATCTACATTTAATTTTGAGTCAAATAATTTCTCAAAAAATAATCGGTCTTGTTTATTAGGTTTTAATCTTATTCTTTTATCATTTTCTTTTGAATATTTATTAATTAAAAAATCAAGTAATTGTTGTTCTAAAATTTCATCATCATTATCTTTGTTTGGTTTTGTTTTTAAAAAATTATACAATGATAGTAATAACAATGAGATAGTTGTAACCCTTTGCTGTCCATCTATTACTGAATATTCATCATAGCTTAATCCAATTGTTACAATTGTACCGAGAAAATGATCTAATCTCTTTTTTTGTTTTAATTCAATTAAATCATTCCAGAGTTTTTCACAATTAGAAATTTTCCATGCATAATCTCGTTGGAAAACAGGTATAACAAAACTTTTTGTTTGTCCTTGTAAGAAAGCACTTATTGGCATTTTTCCAACATCCATTTATAACCCCTTTTTCCAATTTTTCACATAGTCAGCCATGGATGGCTGACATTTATATCTTTTTCAGCGGAAACATGACAGACAACGGTTGCTGTAAATGACGTTTTGCCGAAGGGTACACCCGTAGGCAAAATGTGGTCAAGTGAGAGTTGCCTTCCTCTTAATCTAAGAAGGCAACTCGAACGCAGACCTGAGCATCGCAGGCTTTTTGTACTCAAAAAGCCGAGAAGCGCAACTTTTACAGCGTGTTATGTGAAGAACCGCACCAATTAAAATCATTTTTGTTGCTCATAGAATTTATTTTTTAAATTACTAACACTATCTTTTGTAACCTGTCTTTGAATATATCCTGCAGATCTTGATTCTATTTTTATCGCAGTCCATCCAAAAATATTACCAAATAGAGTCTCGTCTTCTTTAATATTATCAACAGCTTTTAATGTTAATTCAATTTTATCTTTTGTAAATAATTTAGGATTAACTGATCCAATAACTCTTTTATTAGTTAGAATTATTACTTCATTTTTCATAACATAAAGTTTATAGAGAAAAATAAAAATTCCGATAATCATTAAAACTAAAATCCAATTTATTGGATTTAGCCACCAGCCTAAAATCCATAAACTGTGTTTTTGTGTTACAGCTAAAACTTCCTCATCATTCATCAATGATTTCTGAAAAGCTTTTGGAATACTGTTTTTGTCAATACTCATAAAATTCTCCTTTTTTAAAAAAATATTTGGTGCGGTTTTTCACATAACGTTCCGCCAGTTGTCGAAGTTGACGGCTGGCTAATAAAAAACTAAATATAATCACCAAATACCACAAATAATATCATAAATCAACAATAATAAAACCAAATCGCCGTCAATTTGGGTGTAGC
>Ga0208459_1002647_pt1 | contig 14805 bp, 15 predicted proteins | sample AD_UKC087_MetaG_FD_184433 | JGI IMG/M metagenome (GOLD analysis project Ga0208459, IMG submission 184433) | Active sludge microbial communities of municipal wastewater-treating anaerobic digesters from USA - AD_UKC087_MetaG (SPAdes) (version 2) | ecosystem: Engineered > Bioreactor > Anaerobic >... | reverse complement strand
GGGTTATGACGATCGTCGCGACGATTACTGCCACTGGGTGGTTCTGAATGAACCTGGAAAGAGACCTCACACATTTCAGCTCCATTTCGTGCGCCGTGTCGCCATCCACATGCCGCACCGGCGCCCCGGGCTGACTGACTCGTCAGTCAGCCGCCACTAGTATATTGCACCAACCCTGCCGAGATGTCAACCGGAACCGGACTCGGTTGCGGGCGCGACTTCTCCGTGATTACGGACATGTGGAGGCGATCAGCGTCGCCCAGCGATATACCCCCCGGGGGCATCTGAACAGGGATACCATCAAGTTCTGACGATAGTTTCGGAGATGTACGCAGATTTTGAGTACATCCAGTTGGCCGGTGAATAGCCAAGACCACAAACAGCCTGTTTGCGGAACCCTTAATCCCATTATGTGTAAACTCGCTGGAACTTATAGTCATAGCCCATGCGCTATTTCCACTATCCCCCATAGTTTGGGACGTAATAGCAGTAGCTCCACGGGTTTCGATGCCCGCGCGCGCGGGATACCCCCTGATTCTCGCGATCCGCAGACGGTCCGGTGGCCATCCGAAATCGATGTACTCAATTTTTGCGGCTATCTCCGAAAGTAACGTCAAAATCCGACTACATGCCAGCTCCAGGCGTTTTGACACCGTGCTATCCTCATTAGGCCAGCTGGGCACGGTTTTCGGCGAGCATGGAGCTCTCTTGATGCAATTCCCTCCGGGGATTTCCGATCAGCCCTTGGGCCCTCCGGTTCACAGAGCCTACAGACACTACACCCGACCCACAGCATCGGAACCTGTGCCGTCCTACCAAATCCCCGGCAGAAGACGATAACGCACTCGCTGAGCATATGTTTCATAACCTGCCAGATCCCGGGTAAGAGTGAGGTCCTCATGCGCCGTTCTGATGACTATCACACCAACTGTGGCGGCGGCAGGAATCAGCGCCCATACTGAGCCCAGCATCAGAGGCGCCCCTACCATGGCCAGAATAACCCCCACGTACCCTGGATGTCGGACCAGGGCATAAGGTCCATGGCTCACCACAACATGCCCGCGCTCTTCCTGAATCCGCACGACCCCTGAGAAGAACTGGTTCGTCGCCATGGCCCAGAGAGCCATCGCGTATCCGAGAACCACTATCACTACGCCGGCTACCTGAACCAGGGGCACAACCTCCGGTTGCCAGCCATAGCGGAAGTCGAATCCCGCCACAAGTGCAATCGCGACGGGTCCAAGCCATGCCATGATCACTGCCATCGCCACATCGAGCGCCTCGGCCCCCTGCCCAACCCCGGATCGCTCGGCAAGCAACGCCGGGCCTGCGGCCAAAGCGCCCGCCACGACTCCAATGAGTGACAATCCCGCGTACACCCATGCCATAGCCCAGTCCGATCTGCCGGCCGACACAAACAGCAGAATGATGATGGCGAGAGAAGACGAAGCAGTCTTGGCCATGCCCCTGAGCGCCCTCGTCTTGATGTCCTTGCCGGCGTCCCCGCCGAGGCCCCCGGGCGTGCCCCCGTGCGTGCAGTTATTCACCGGGCCACTCCTCCTCGCCATCGTGCAGTAGTCCTCACGGCTCGACACCGCCACCGATCGCGCGAACGCCACCGCCGCCAGCCTGGCAGTCTACACGACATGGGTGCCAAACGGTGCAAAAGATAATGCGGCCAGCTGAAGCGATGCTATCTTGAAGCACTGCACTCCAAAAGGAATGCCTGCCACTGTGACGCAGAGGAGCAGCCCGGCAGCGCACCAAAGGATCGCTCCGGGGGTGCCGCCGGTGAATAGCCATATCATGTCGCCGATAGCGGACATTATGGCATCCCTCCCAAGGTCAAGAGCATTATATCATACGCAGCCACGGGGCTTGGCTGTAATCCCCGCGGTCGCCGAGCCCTCGCGCCCTTCCCCTATGCTATGACGTACGAAGTGAAAAGGGGGGACGCCCATGCACAGGATCATGATAGTCGAAGACGACGACAAGATCGCCGATATTCTCGGCAGCTACCTCCAAAGGTATGGCTACGAGCCTGTAAGGCCGTCCAGCCTTCAGGATATCAAGTCGGAGTTTCTTGCCACAGGCCCACACCTGGTGCTGCTCGACATCAACCTTCCTTCTGGTATGCGACAACAGCCGGTTCGCCGAGCTTGGGCGGGATCTGCCCGCGGAATACCGGAAGACCTGGTTCAGCTGCGAGCTCTCGAACTGGAAGCGGGCAGCGAAGGCAGAGCAGACCGCAAAGAAAGCAATACCCGTTGGGCATCCGGTGGCTTATGCGTCGCGAATCGAGCAGTACTCGCAGATGATGGCATCAATACACATGACGATGCTCATAGCCATGTTCGTGGCCTTCCTCTTCTTCCTGGCGGCAGGGTCGATGCTGTACTTCAGGTTCTTCCTGGAACTCCAGGAGGACCAGGCGAGGTACGTCGCCCTCCGGCGGATCGGTCTGTCGTGGCGCGAAGTCCGCGGAATCGTAACCAGGGAGATGGCTGTGATGTTCTTCACCCCCTGGGTCGTCGCGTTTGTGCATCAGATGGTCGCGCTTCGTTCGTTCTCGACCGTTACACCGATGATGCCGATAGAAGTCTGGAAATACGGAGCGGCCGCCGCCGGCATCTTCCTCGCCCTGCAGACAGTCTACTTCCTGCTGGCGCGGGCAGCCTACCTCCAGGAACTGGCCCCGGCGGTGAAGTAGAGCTCAGAAGCGGCAGGCTCGTGCGCCGAGGGCGAAACGCGGCATGCATTATGAGCGCTCGCATGATTCGCGAGCGCCCTCGTGAATCTGGTAATATGCTCCACAATGCGCACATTCGGGCCTCAGAACTGCCAGTGTGTTGCCGGCACATCTATAAAGGGCTAATGGTCTGCTCTGAGGACGCTCAACGTCCCGACGGCTGTCGTATCTCCCTCGCCTGTCATCAGGTCCTTGGGTGCATGGATGTTGAACATGAACCCACTTGGACCGTATTTCTCGTCCAGCCCCTTAGCGTAATTCTCGTCGGCTGCGATTCTCACAACTCTGCCCACAACCAGAGACGTGATTCCCTTCCCGGATAAGTCGGTTGCCGACTCGAGGGTGCACTCCAGCGACAGGAAGCTCTCTACGATTCGAGGCGCCGATATGTCTGCTGATTCCTCGGGGGTGAACCCGCCCGCAGCCAACTCATCCGCGTCATCCGAATTGTCATGAATCGTCTTCATACAGGCATCATAGAACTGAGGCCCCAGGAAGTTCACGCAGAATTCCCCTGTTCTCATGATGTTACTGTATGTATGCGTATCCTGCCCTAGCCCGGGCATCACAGCAAAGAAGCCGCCTTCGTCGCCGGCAAACGCGCTCCATGAGTGGAAACACGCATTGGGCTTGCCGTTCTCCTTCACTGTCGTGATGACAAACAGGACGTGCGGTATGCCACACGCGAACTCGAAATGAGAGAAGAACTCATACTGACCCGGCCAATACTCCTTGAACACCTCCGGCTTGCTCGTCCCGATCTGAACTTTCATGTTCGGTCTCCTCTCAACCTCTTTCGCTCCGGGCTCCCTTCGCGCAGCAAGCGCCGGCGCGTTGCTTACGCGCCAAACACACGCACGGCCCGCCGCATCTGCCCAACGATGTCGACTCCGAAGGGGCATCGCGACATGCAATCACCGCATTCCACGCACGATGAGCCCTTCGCACCGAGCGCCAAGTACGCAGGTTCCGCGTACTCGGAGTTCCTGTCTTTGGCTCTCAAGGCCCACATCAGGTCACCGATAGATATCCCCGCAGGACAGGGAAGGCAATGATTGCAATAGACACAGGCGCCCGCAATCCTCTGCTCAAAATCGGAAAGAAGCGATTCGAACTCGCGTTCAGCCGGGCTCGCCGCAACATACGCCAGAGCCGCTCGGAGTTGGTCGATATCCGCCACTCCTGGGATGACCGTGGACACGCCAGGCTGCGCTATCGCGTATGCTAGGGCCTTGACGGGAGTGATGAAATCAGAGTATGGAGCCTGGAAGAACTCGCCGCCACTGAACGGCTTCATAGCCACTAGGCCGATGCCTCGCTCCTGACAGGCCAGAGTCACTTTGGGCTGTTGCCATCGCATGTTCAACCCGGTCATGATGCTGTCGAACTGCCCGCTTTCCACGGCTGCCAAAGCTATGTCCTCTGTGTGGGTCGACAAGCTGATGAAACGCGCCTTGCCTTGGCTTTGATATCTCTGCGCCACCTCAAGCAACCCACCTGCGCCCATTATCTGCTCGTAATCGTCCCGCCTATCGACGACCTGAATGTTGATCACGTCGACGTAGTCCGTCCCGAGCCGGGTGAGAAGATCGTGAAAGAAGTCTTCGCATGCGGGGAGTTCCCGCGCCGTATACGCCTGCCCATTGCTGTACACAGCGCCAAGATGACCTTGCAGGACAAATCGGTCCCTACTGCCGCGAAGCGCAGCGCCGAAGTTGTCACGATATCCGGGCTCCGCCCCGAGCAGGTCGACGAAGTTCACGCCTGCATCAGCAGCCTCGCCAACTACAGATGCAACGACATCCCGACCTGCGTGAAATAGGTACTCAGTTCCAAGACCAATAGCACTGACTCTGAGCCCGGTACGGCCTAGTATGCGGTAGTTCATAGAGCGCCTCCTCGTTTCACCGCGGATGGCATACGTGAAGCTGCCCCAGCCATCGCGAACATGTGTTCGACCATAGCTGCATTCTATCACAATAGTGTGGCGAGTTCCACAACTCCTACGCGGTCAACCGCGCCAGTTCCAGCGTCACCTGGCCCGCCAAGCGCGATTGCTCGCCAGCCGACTGGGCCTGGCTGGCTATGCCGCACGCCACAACCTCGCTGGCGCTCACCGCGGCAGTGGCGCGCTCTACGACTTCCCGCATTCTCTCGGCAAGCTCACCTGCTTGCGATGGAACGACCGGTCTCCCCAACCTCGGAGGAGCACGTGTGGAGTTCATCTTTGCAGACCACCAGGGAGACCCGGAGATCGCAAAGTCCGAAGCGAAGCGACTGATCCAGAATGAGAAGGTAGTGGCCCTGATCGGCTGCTACCAGAGTTCGGCGACAAAGCCGGCAAGCCAGGTGGCTGAGAGGTACGACATTCCGTTCATAGCCGGATCGTCAAGCTCCGCGGCCCCGACTGAGCGTGGGCTCAAGTGGTTCATGCGTATAGCCCCAAACGACGATATGGAGACGAAGTTCTTCTTCGACTACCTGAACTTCCTGAATCGCCGGTACAAGCGCGGCGATTCAATCAAGCGGGCGTATCTGGGCTTGTAGCCTAGATCTAGGTAGTTGTGTGCTCATCTGCGTCTGCCATCAGCGTGCCCGCCCAGCCAGGTCCGGCGAGCTTGGGTCGTGGCCGGCGTACCGGTTGAGCGCTGCTTTGTAGCTGGTTGTTGCATAGCAGTACCTACATCCGTGGATGCAGGTGTTGTTGGCGCCGATGTCTCGACTCGGCGCGCAGCCGCATGCGCTTCTCTGGCCGGGGTCTTTGCTGCCGTCCACCTCAATGCCCCATATGCTGCGGATCAGATCGTCATCAATGCACTTGCCATGGGATATCCCCAGGTCGGACATGTCGACCGCCTCGGCGCATGACTGGATCTCTAGGCCGTGGGCTCGCGCTTCGTCGCAAAGACCCCTGAGAAGCTCACGGGTGTGATCGTCAGCGCCTGTGGTCCGCCCAAACTCCCATCCCTGACACTCTAGCGCCTCCACCAGGTTTCGCTCGACCTTTCCGTAAAAGTCCATGAGGCTCACTACCACTCGAGTGGTCGAACCTTCCAATGCCGAGGCTAGCGAAGCAAACTCGCGCCTGTGGAACTGCGCGTCTGTGCGGCTAGAGATGATGATAGGGTCATACCTCCAGATCACCCTGCGCGGACCTATCCTGCGGGCGAGCTCCACCGCGGTCGCTATTCGCTCGGGCAGCGGCGGCAGGTACTGCTCGATATCTCGCGGGTAGTTGCAGATCGTAAGCTGGAAGTAGTAGCGATAGCCCATGTCGTCCAGCTCTCCCAGATGAGGAAGGAGCGGCGCAGGGTTCTTGCTCCAGAACACTATCGCGTCCACTGCATCTGGGGCCAGGTCAACGCAGTATGTCTGCGAAGAGTTGAACGGGTTGACCACAACACAGGATCCCTGCCGGATTCTGTTCATGAACCACTTGGCGTAGAAGGCGGGGATGTCCGTACGTCTACTTGCTGAGATGATCATGTTGCGCCTCCGTTCGGCCTCGAATTCGCTGTCGAGGTCGCACTTCCCTTCAAGGAGACGATCACTTGGCAGGCGCCCAGCTGGCCCAATGATGGGCACGGGATCTCAAAACGCCTGGAGCTGGCATGTACTCGGATTTTGACGTTACTTTGGGAGATAGCCGCAAAAATTGAGTACATCGATTTCGGATGGCCGCTGGATGACCCGTAGATTGCGAAATTACGGGGTATACGACGCGCGCGGGCATCGAAACCTGCAGAACGGCTGGGATTACCCCCCATGATACGGGCGGTTCTGTCAGTAGTGTGCAAAATCTGGCGGCACAAGCTAACGATATGCCATATACTGGGCTGTCATGCCCCCGAAAGCGGCCCCGGGCATCCCAGGCGGTTCACTGGCCAAACAGATGTACTCAAAAGTTGAGTACATCGACGCAGACTACCGTCAAAATCTGAGGGCATCGCCTCCCAGATACCCCCGGGGGTATACCGGCGCAACCGCAACCGCAACCGTGTCTCCGATGGCTGACTCGATCGGCTATGACGCCGGGCCGAAACGCACACGCCTGCTTCGACTTAGGCTTAACGCGCAGCCACGAAGGCGACGCTCTAAGGTCGCAAGGACAACAAGCTCTTGCAGCCCAGTCCGACCTCATAGCCGCGAGGCGCCGTCAACCCGCATCAGCCTCCGAGCCGCTCAGCTTCTCACCGACTGAGTCGTCATCGGGTTCTGCAGCCCCGGTGGTCGTCTGAAACACCATCTTGGGATCGAGCGCGTCACGCAGCCCGTCTCCCATGAAGTTCACACTCAACACGGCAAGGAGCACGAAAAGCCCAGGGAATACTGTAAGCCACCACGGCCGGCCATAATCCCCGCCTGCGCCGAGGATGTAATCCATGGCGCGCTGCAGCATGTTCCCCCACGAAGGGGTGGGCGGTTGGATGCCCAGTCCAAGGTAGCTGAGTGCAGATTCTGAAAGGATAGCCGAGCTCACTCCCAGCGTGGCCGCGACGATGACGATTGGAAACAGGTTGGGAAGCATGTGCTTCCACAGTATCTTCCACGTCTTCGTTCCGGACGCCCGAGCCGCCTCAACGAACGGCTGCTCCCTCAGCGAAAGGGTCATGCCTCGCACGAGGCGCGCGGTGGACATCCAGCCGAAGATGGCAAGTATGACGATTATGTTCGTCAGGCCGCCCCCAAGGAACATGGCGCCGATCAGCAGAACCGGTACAGTAGGTACTGAGAGCATGAGGTCGGTGAAGCGCATCAGGATGCCGTCCACGATTCCTCCGCTGAATCCCGACACCACGCCCACTAAGGTTCCCAGGAAGGCCGACGACGCGGCCGCCGCGATCCCGACGAAGAGGGATATCCGGCCTCCATACATGATCCTCACAAGCACATCATGGCCGAGCTCGTCTGTACCGAACGGATGAGCCTTCGACGGGGGAGCAAATAGGTTCCAAAGATCCATGTCATCGATCGCGTACGGGCTGATCCACGGCACGACTACCGAAGCAACTAGCAGGGCTAGGAATACGCCCATCCCGACTGCCGCCAACTTGTGTCGCCTGAGCCTCTTCCACACGTTCTTCCAACCGGTCATGAGTACACCACCCGCGGGTCTACCACGGCATATAGCACATCGGCTACAAGATTAGATACGACTGTGAGCACCGCCAAGAGCATCAAGCAGCACAGGGCCAAGTTGTAGTCGCCGCCTATGACGGCCTGGTACATGAGGCGCCCCATCCCGGGCCACGCGAATATGGTCTCGACGACGACTGCGCCTCCAAAGAAGTACGGAATGTCAAGAGCCGCGATGGTCAACACCGGTATCATCGCATTCCGCATGGCGTGTTTGGTGAGCACTGTCCGCCCGTCAAGCCCTTTGGCTCTTGCAGTGCGGATGTAGTCCATTCCCAACACTTCGAGGAGGGACGTCCTGACATACCTGACCCAGTAGGCAACCTGTACAAGGCCGAGAACGATCATGGGAAGGATCAGATGCGCCAGCCTGTCAGTGAATACAGCCCAGGACGACCCGGTGACCATGCTCGAGACTCCCCCAATGGGCAGCCACCTGAGTTTTACGGAGAACAGCATTATGGCCATGAATCCGAACCAGACGGGCGGCATCGACAGGCCTAGAAATGCGAAAAACGTGATAATGTAGTCGAACGCGCTGTACTGCCGGGAAGCGGAGATCATCCCGATGGGCAACGCTATCAAGAGCCCCAGGAGCCACGCGCTCATTGTAAGGATCAGAGTATTCGGCACTCTCGAGTGCACCAGTTCCATCACGGGCGTCTTGTACACGCTGGAGTAACCCCAATCGCCCATGAGGACGCTTCTCAGCCAATGGAAGTACCTCACGTATACCGGGTCGTCAAGGTGATAGTACTCCCTGAGCCTTGCTATGGACTCAGCGGATACCGCGCGAGGGTTCTCGAGGCGAATCGCAAGAAGCGGGTCGCCCGGCGCCAGCGCGAGTAAGCCAAACGCGATGATCGAGATAATCAAGAGCAGAGGCACTGCCCCGAGTGTTCTTTTCAAGATATACGATCCCACTACTACTGCGCCCCCGAGGCGCGGGCCCACATCCGCCCGCGCCTCGAAGAGCTCCTCCTCTCCCGAACCTCAATCTGAGTGAGGTCAGCTGCCGAGCAGGTGCTTCGCCAGAAGCATGCCACTGCCCAGCTGTATGCGTACAAGGTCCGCAATGGGGACAACCTTGTAGTTCAGGGCCTTTTCGAGTTCCGAGCATCCGCGGGCGACTGCCTCGTCCAGCTCGGCCCGGGCCTTCTCAAGCACTGCGTATCTGGCTGCACCGTTAGCGTCGTTCGCGTCGTTCGCACCGTTCGCGCTGTTCGCGCCACCCGCAGCGCCCGCGCCCGCAGCCTCCAATTCGCCACTGACCAGACGCAGCAGCATTCCGATGGAAAGCATGTTGTAGAACCGGGCTATTACCATGTTGTCGAAGTCCTCTGCGCCTGTAGCTGGTCTCTCCATCTCCCGAGCCGAAAGGGCCCAGTTCCTCTCGGCCTGAATAGATGCAGGGATGTGCTTGAGGTTATCGGATATCGCGTCATAGAACGGCGAATCCTTCGCCGATATCGATAACTCCGGCTCTATCCTGGCCAGCATCTCGCCCACATAGTTCCAGTGCTTCTCCGACTCGCCGAGGCGCGCAAGGAACGAATCCCTTCGGCTCCTGTCGATGGGCTTCATGTCCTCGATGCGTGGGTCGTAGTAGTACGGCAGCTCGCACACGAGCGAGAAGGTGCCCGCCGCGGTCAGCGCGTACTCGTCGCTGCCCGAACCGCCCGATATCATTGTCGAAGGGTCCTCCACGCCGGAGTGCTCCTTGTAATAGTCGTAGGTGTCCTTCACGCCAAACAGGCCAAACACGGCGTCATCGAACTTCTCGCAGTATGGAACCTCCGGCTCTCCCAGCGCCAGCGGGATATTTCGCGTTTTCGCCAGCTCGTGGAAGCGAGCGTGCAGCTTTGGAACTGCGCCGGTAATGTACCAGTACGCCCCGCCGAATCCGGCATTGTGGAGAGAGTACATGAACCGCGGTCTCTCGTTGTCGATTATCTTAATGAGACACTGCGTCTCCGGCAGTGGGCGGTCGAAATTGAGCGTTTTGTAGTGAATCGGAAAGGTCCACTCGACCTGTTGGTACCCAGGAGGCCGGTAGAAGTTCCTCACGTACGTCTCGATGTTGAATGGACCGGCGAACCATCCCTCATTCAGCCGGGTCCCGTCGGGATCGATGCACTTTATAATGTACCAAGTGTAGTCGAGTTCCCGCCTGAGATCGGCGTCGGATGCAAGCCTTCCCGAGATGTAGTCGAGCATCATGGCGCCGATCGGTTCGTTCGGATGAGGGCAACCGAACATGAGGGCCGCTTTCTCACCGGATCCTATTTTCAGGCTCCGGATGGGCGTCCCTTTGCGGGACGCCCCAAGCTCTACGAGTTCCACTGCATCCGGGTACTTGGCCGCAAGCGCCTCAGACCTTTGATCAAGCTCATCTACGGTGTAGAAGCGCGTATAGTCTGGTACCCCTTTTAGCAGGTCTTCTAACACGTCGTTGAAAGCCAATCTGTTCACCTCTAGTGTCAGCTCAGTTGCGATAGGTTCAGTTGCGATGAGCTCAGTTGCGATAGGCTCAGTTCTGGATGTACCAGTTCTGGATAGCCCATCCCAGACCGTTGTCATATCCGGACGCGAAGCTCTTGATCGTCTTCTTGGCAAAGTGGTTGGCAGGGGCAGCCACCAAAGGTATCGCAGGCAGCTCCTTCGTCCACAGCGCCAGGTGCTTCACGTACAGCTCTGTCTTGGCGGCAGGATCCAGAGTCTCGGCGGCCTTTCGAACCAACCTATCGTTTTCGGCGTTCATCCATCCGACTTGGTTGACTCCGCCCCATGAGTTCTGATCGCACGGTATCAGCTCCGAATCCCAGTAGTTGGCCGCTTCATCCGATACACCATAGCCCCATCCAGTCATGGCCATATCGAACTGCCTGTGCGGCTCGAGCTCTCCGATCACCACGTGGGCCGGCTTGTTGTCGATCTCGATCGCAATTCCCACGTCCTTGAGCATCTTCTGGATCAGCTGCTCGGTCATTTCAGTCTCCTTGGAGCCGGCGGGGCCAAGCAGGGTGTACTTGAATTTGAGCCCGTCCTTCTCAAGAATACCGTCCTTGCCCGGCTTCCATCCGGCCTCCGCCAGAAGGGCCTTGGCCTTCGCAGGGCTGTATGAGTACTTGGTCACCCTCGGATCAGCCAGAGCGTCGCGCATCATGTGCAGCGGAGTGATCCAGGCATCGGTCACATCGGCCTTGCCTGCGTACACCACGTTGCTGATCGCCTTTCGATCTATGGCGTACATGATGGCCTGACGCACTCTGATATCAGAGAGTGCAGGATGCGGCTTCGACAAATCGCTGGGATCCCAGAAGTTCAGAAGCAGATAGTCAGGCGCCACGGTGGGTGTGAGGGTAACGTCGAACTTGTCGCCATGCTCTGTGGAGAGCTTGATTGCATCGCGCAGCGTGAGGGTATAGCGGCCGAAGTCGATGTCGCCCCTTATTACCGAGGCATTGACCACACTGGTATCCGGGATGATCTTGATCATTATCTGGTCGATATTCGGCCTGCCCATGTAGTAGTCATCGAAAGCCTCAAGAATCACGTATTCGCCCGGTTTGGACTCCTTCAGCTTGAACGGGCCGGACATGACGGGGTTCTTGGTCACTTCCTGGACGAACTTGTTCCAATCGCCGCTCTTCTTGGAGGCCTTGTACAGCGGCTCAAACAGATGCTTCGGCAGCTGGAACCAGCCGTAGTAGTACGCATAGACGGACGAACCGAAGAGAGCGCTCCCATCAGGCTTGTCGAGATGGATCTTGAACGTGTACTTGTCGATGATCTCGGCTTTCTTGACGTTTGTCTCGAAGTAGTTGGCAGAGACAGGCACGTCGGAGTCCTGCATGACTGTAAGCTGGAAAATGGCGTCGTCTGCAGTAATCTCCTTGCCGTCATGCCACTTCATGCCCTTGCGCATCTCGAACGTGACTTCCATCTTCCCGCTGCTGGCTATTTTGACAAGTCCATTCTCAACCGATGGAAGCCTCTTCAGCATCCTGGGGAAGTAGAACCCGTCCTGATCGCTGCCGGTGTTCCCGTCTCCGATTATGTTGTCAATCGTCCAGGTTGCCCCCGACGAAGTGACTAGGGTGTTGAATCCCGGCGGTTCAGCGGTGAAAGCCGTGACAATGGTCCCACCGCGCTTGGGAGCGTTCATCATCATGTACACGGCCTTGGCAACCTCGCGCCTGGTAGCGCCCTCAAGAGGCGCAGAGAGACGCCCCCGGCGATATCCCAAAAGCTGCCGGTCTGCCCTATAGGCTAAGGTCATTGCCCCCGCAGCGTACTGCGGGACCTTGTCTTCATCATTGGCCATCAGTACCGGTTCCTTGATCGAAGCGGCTTCCTTGGCGAGGCCCATGGCGTTTATGATCCATACTGCCATATCAGCGCGCTTGACGGGCACCCCGGGCTCGAACTTCTTGTTTGACGCGACAGGTATCACTCCCGCCTTCACAAGAGCTTCGACATATGGATAGCTCGAGTCAGATGCCTTCAGGTCAGAGAAGGTCGGAGTGCTTGGCTTCACGGTTTGAATGCCGCGCGCCTTTGCGAGCGCAGTGGCGAACTCTGCGCGAGTCACAGTACTGTCTGGTCCGAAGGCGTTCCCTGATCCCGGATTGAGCAGTCCCTTGCCGATTACGAACTGAATCGCCTCGGCGTCTGCATCGCCCGCGACCACATCCTTGGGCAGAGCCTGCGGGGCTGCATTGATTGCGAACGGGCTGAGGAACAGGGCAACTAGCGCCAGCAAGACGAGTGTGAATCGATAAACGCGCATCTACTAGTTCATCTCCTTATCCCTTAATTGATGTCCGCTATCCGAACTGCCGCGCGAGGAAAGAGGGAAATGGCATGCCACCTGATGCCCATCGCCCACATGCCTCGGGGCGGGATCACGGTCGGAGCAAATATCCCGGGCGTACCTGCATCTTGTGTGGAACCTGCAACCGCTGGGCGGCTTCACAGGGCTAGGTACATCGCCCTCTAGGATGATCCTCTGTCGTCTCCTTTCGGGATCTGGAATCGGCACCGCCGACAAAAGCGCTTCAGTGTACGGGTGCTTTGGATCGCCATACAGGCTGTCTTTGGGCGCAATCTCGACTATCTTGCCGAGATACATCACCGCCACCCTGTCGCTGATATGCCGGACTACACTGAGGTCATGGGCGATAAAGAGATAGGTGAGGCCCAGCCGGTCCTGGAGATCCTGCAGCAAGTTAATGACCTGCGCCTGAATGGATACGTCGAGAGCAGACACCGGCTCATCACACACTACCAGCGCGGGGTCGACTGCCAGCGCCCTCGCTATGCCGATCCTCTGCCGCTGCCCGCCGGAGAACTCGTGCGGATACCTCCTCATGTGGTAGGGAGCCAGCCCGACCATCTCGAGGAGTTCCTCCACTCGCTGGTTCAATGCCTTCCCTCGCGCCAGGCCATGAGCTTCGATCGGTTCTGCTATGATGTCCCCCACGCTCATCCTGGGGTTTAGCGACGCATACGGGTCCTGGAAGACTATCTGCATCTTCTTGCGAAGCTCGCGCATCTGATGCGCTTCAAGCGATAGTATCTGGCGGCCCTCGAAAGAGACAGACCCAGATGTGGGCTCGATCAGCCTCAGTATCAGCCTGCCTGTGGTAGACTTGCCACAGCCGCTCTCCCCAACCAGCCCGACAGTCTCGCCGCGGTACACATCGAGGCTAATCCCATCGACCGCTCGGACTACTTCTGCCTGCCTTCTGGGGATGAACCCCTTCTTGATTGGGAAATGTTTCACAAGGTCCTTCACTTCGAGCAATGGTTCACTCATGATAGATCCCCCCGGCTTCCCAGCATCTGACCAGGTGGCCCTGGCTGATGGCCACAAGGGGCGGTTCCTTCTCTCGACACACCTGCCTAACTCGGTCGCACCTTGGGTAGAACCGGCATCCTCGAGGCATGTTGGCGGGATTAGGGACAACCCCGCGGATCACCTGGAGCCTATTCGATGTCGCATGCAGCTTTGGGATCGATCCAAGCAGGCCAATGGTATACGGGTGGGTCGGATTCTTGAACACTGTGACTACGTCGGCTTTCTCAACCACTTTCCCTGCATACATGACCACAACCTCATCTGCAATCTCAGCAACGACGCCGAGGTCGTGGGTTATGAGCATTATAGAGGTTCCAAGCCTCTCTCGCAGCTCAGCCATGAGGTCGAGTATCTGCGCCTGTATGGTCACATCCAGCGCTGTAGTGGGTTCGTCGGCTATGAGGAGCGTCGGATTGCACGACAGAGCCATCGCAATCATTATCCTCTGCCTCATACCGCCGCTCAGCTGATGGGGGTAGTCGTCAACGCGTTTTTCGGGAGACGGAATGCCCACAAGCCTGAGCAGTTCGATGGTTCGAACGCGCGCCTCTTTGGGAGAAGCGTTTTGATGAAGCCGGATAACCTCAGATACTTGATCTCCGACAGTGAACACCGGGTTAAGGCTGGTCATGGGTTCCTGAAATATCATGGATATCTCGTTTCCCCTGATCCGCCTCATCTCAGCCTCGGTTTTCGCCAGAATGTTCTGGCCTTTGAACAGAATCTCGCCCCCTACGATCTTCCCGGGCGGGGTCGGAATGAGCCGCATGACCGACAGCGACATGACGCTCTTTCCGCATCCACTCTCTCCAACGACGCCTAGCGTGTGGCCGGTTTCGATCGATAGGCTGACACCATCGACAGCAGGCACTACGCCATCTTCCGAGTAGAAGTAGGTCTTGAGATCCCGTATGTCAAGCAGCGGAGCACTAGCAGGTTCTGCCCGTTGCTGACAACATTCGGACGCCACCGACGACACTGACAATCTCCCCCTCGTACATCTGCCGCGCGCGCACCGTCAGTCGATAATTGCCGGTCGTTAACTGAATTTTGGACA
>Ga0208459_1002644_pt1 | contig 14809 bp, 11 predicted proteins | sample AD_UKC087_MetaG_FD_184433 | JGI IMG/M metagenome (GOLD analysis project Ga0208459, IMG submission 184433) | Active sludge microbial communities of municipal wastewater-treating anaerobic digesters from USA - AD_UKC087_MetaG (SPAdes) (version 2) | ecosystem: Engineered > Bioreactor > Anaerobic >... | reverse complement strand
GGATATCGCGGAAAAGATGTCGGTTTTTGGCTTCGGCGAGGGTTAGCTTCTCGCTTTCGTAGAAGGTCTTGCGCAGATCATCGTTGGTAGAGATGCCGATGGCGCGGAAGAGCGTGGTCACCGGCAGCTTGCGCCGCTTATCGATGTGCACGAACATGACGTCGTGAATATCGATATCGAATTCCAGCCAGGAGCCATTGTAGGGTATTACTTTCGCAGAATACAGGGTTTTGCCGGAAGGGTGCTTCAATTCGGAGAAAAAGACGCCGGGTGAACGCTGCAGCTGAGAGATGATCACGCGTTCAGCGCCGTTGATGATGAAGGTTCCCTGATCGGTAACGAGAGGAATTTCCCCCAGAAATACATCCTGTTCCAGGGTGTCTTTATGTTCACGGCCCGTCTCGGTGGTCTCGAATACAGAAAGGCGCATCTTGGCCTTCAGCGGAGCCTGATAGCTCAGGTTGCGCTCGCGGCATTCGTCGATGGCATACTTTTCCTGCAGCACATTATATTCAATGAACTCCAAGAGGAAGTTCCCTTTGTTGTCTTCGATCGGAAAGATGGCTTCAAATACTGCCTGCAGTCCTTTTTTTGCTCTGCGTTGGGGATGGATATCCTTCTGTAAAAAGTCATGAAACGAATCTACTTGCATTGCCAGCAGATTGGGGATTTCCACTTCTGGGATGCCCAGCTCAGCAAATCTTCCGGAGATACGGGAATAACTTTTGATCTTTCTCAAAAGCTCACTCCTTTGTGCTTTCACACACACGGTAGGGGTTAGTACTTTGCATACACACGCTTATACTTCAGCGTCTCGTCTTGCCTGTCACAGCGGCACCGAGAAAAAAATGCCATGTCGATTCTGCGTTTGAATAGCCAAATTAGTCCAAAAAAAGTCCTGATGGACTTTTTTTGGACCATGTATAATGCAATCTTGCCGATTACTTGAGTTCGACGGTTGCGCCAGCGTCTTCAAGCTTTTTCTTAATGGTTTCGGCTTCTTCTTTGCTTACTTTTTCGGAGATCATTTTGGGAGCGCCATCTACCAGGTCTTTGGCTTCTTTCAGGCCAAGGTTGGTGATTTCACGAACCACTTTGATCACGTTGATCTTCTTATCGCCGGCATTAGCCAGGATCACGTCAAATTCGCTCTGTTCTTCTTTTGCTTCAGCAGCGCCACCGGCAGGAGCGGCAAAGGCAGCTACGGGAGCAGCAGCGGATACGCCAAATATCTCTTCCATTTCTTTGACGAGTTCAGAGAGCTCAAGAACGGTCATTTCTTTAATCAGGTCAATTACTTGTTGTTTTTTATCGGACATCTTTCCTCCATCGGATATATGAATAATTTTTTGTTAGCTGGCATCAGCTTGTTTGTCTTTGACGGCATTCAGCGCATAAACGAACTTGCGGATAATGCCTTGGTTGACCGCCATGAATCCCGTGATCGGCGCGGCCATGCTGCCAACGACCTTGGACAGGAGTTCTTCGCGGGTAGGAAGACCAGCCAGAGCTTCGAGCTGCTTGGCGCTGAAAACGTGTCCTGCCACGTATCCGGCTTTAAAGGTAGGAAAGCCGAGATCTTCCATGATTTCTTTTTTGAACTTGGCAAGCACGCGGGCGGGAGACACTTCATCGTCCAGGCAGATAGCCACAGCGGTGGGGCCTTTCAGATAGTCGTCCAATCCCGTGATGTTCAGTTCGTTCAGTGCGATTTTGATCAAGGTGTTTTTCTGTACCACGTAATCCACTTGGTCTTTGCGGAAACGTGCGCGCAACTCGTTCACCTGCTCGATGTTAATTCCCTTGTAATCCACCAGTACGATCGCTTTTGCGCTGCTCAGTCTTTCGACCAAGTCTTTTACTTTGTCCACTTTGTATTGTTGAACCATGCTTATCTCCCTTAGCTCTTCGCTTCTAAGGTTGCGCTTGCGACCTGTAACTTGATGCCGGGGCCCATGGTAGTACACAGAGTGATGCTTTTAATGAAAACCCCTTTGAGGGTGGCGGGACGCTCTTTGAGCACAGCGCCCAGGATTGCCTTCAGATTGTCTCTCAGCTTGTCTTCGGAGAAGCTGATTTTACCTGCGGGGACGTGGAGATTGGCAAACTTATCTACGCGATAGGTCACTTTTCCGCCTTTGGAATCTTCCACAGCCTTGGCAATATCCATGGTTACTGTTCCCACCTTGGGGTTTGGCATCAATCCGCGAGGACCGAGCACACGGCCTAATTTACCGATCCGTCCCATGAGGTTCGGAGTTGTGATCACCACGTCAAAATCAAACCACCCACCGGTGATCTTTTCCACGAGGTCATCCACACCCACGTAATCGGCGCCAGCGTTTCTGGCTTCATCTGCTTTGTCGCCTTCGGCAAACACGAGCACGCGCATGGTCTTACCTGTTCCATGAGGCAACACCAGCGAGTTTCGGATCTGCTGATCGGCTTTGCGAGGATCCACGCCGAGATTGAAGTGAAGCTCCACTGTCTCGTCGAACTTCGGAGCCGGCAGGCTCTTCAGAAGTTTCAGAGCGTCAGCGAGTTCAAATCTCTTCTGGCGATCATACATCGCATAGGCGACTTTGTACCTTTTGCTATGTTTCATTGACTCTCCTTTATGAATACTATCTCCTGCAAAGCAGCTTAGTCGTCGATGGTGACGCCCATGCTTCTTGCAGTACCGGCGATCATACTCATAGCGGATTCAAGGGAATGGCAATTCATATCCTGGATCTTGAGCTCAGCGATGGTCCTCAGTTGTGCCTGGTTCAGTTTCCCCACCTTGGCTTTGTTCGGGGTGGCGCTGCCTTTGGCAAGGCCGGCTTCTTTCTTGATCAGCACACTGGCCGGAGGAGTCTTGATCTCAAATGTGAAAGATTTATTTTTGGCCACATAGATCATCACCGGGAATACCATTCCGGGCTGATCCTGGGTCTTTTCATTAAATTGGCGGCAGAATTCGGGAATATTTACCCCTGCCTGTCCCAGCGCGGGACCGACTGGGGGAGCCGGGGTTGCTTTACCGGCGGGAAGCTGCAATTTGATTACGGCTACTACATCTTTCGGTTTTGCCATGGTTTCTATCCTTATTATGTATTATCTATTTCTTAATCAGTTCCACCTGATTACCGTTAAGCTCTACGGGAGTGCGCCGACCGAATACTGTGACGTCGATCACAAGTTTATTGCCATCATCGGCAGTCTTTTGCACCACACCTTCAAAATCAGAGAATGGCCCGGATATCACTTTCACCATGTCGCCGGGCATATAAGAGAAGGTCTTGAAATCACGGTCGGGATCCGCTATTCCCAGCAGCCTGTCCACTTCCTCTTGCGGCAGAGAAATCGGGTCCTTGTGTTCCTTGCTCATCCCCAGAAAACTGGTGACGCCAGCGATGCTGAGCACATAAGTCTTCAGCTCAGCAGTCATTTCCGCTTCCAGGATCACATAGGAGGTAAAAACCTTGCGCTCGCGCTCAATCTTCTTGCCGTCCCTGATGATGAAAGTCTTGCGCACGGGTACCAATATCCGTCCCACGTACTGCTCCAATTCCGTTCCCACCAGACCCTTTTCGATCGCGGTCTTTACCTTATTCTCAAAACTGGAATAGGTATGAATCACATACCATTTCATAGCCACAGGTCTTCCCCTTAAAACACGAGTTCCAAAATCTTGGTGAAACCGAAATCCACCAAAGACAGGAAGATCGCCACGATGGCAGACATTACTATCACCACTATGGTACCTTCTTTCAGATCGTCTTTGCCGGGCCAGCTCACGGATTTCATCTCGGAACGCACATCGCGGAAAAAGCGGCTTACATTTTCAAACTTCATTATCTCACCAAATACCTGATATCAAAAAAGTGGCAGGACAGGCAGGAATCGAACCCGCAACCCCCGGTTTTGGAGACCGGTGCTCTACCAGTTGAACTACTGTCCTGCAACACTATGGTTTCAGCTTAGCGCTGTTTGTGGTTTGTGTGTTTCCGGCAGGTGGGGCAGAATTTCTTCAGCTCCATTCTGTTCGGGTGCTTGCGTTTGTTGCGCGTGGTCGTATAATTACGATTTTTGCACTCTTCGCAAGCCAGGATGATAATATCTCTCATCGTCTCTTACCGGCTTACTTATTCTACTATGCTGGAGACCACGCCGCTACCGATGGTGTGTCCACCTTCACGGATAGCGAAACGAAGTCCTTGCTCCATAGCAATGGGAGTAATCAATTGAGCACTGATTTCCACGTTGTCACCAGGCATGACCATCTTTACGCCTTCAGGCAGCTCGAGGGAACCGGTAACGTCGGTGGTGCGGAAGTAGAACTGAGGACGGTAACCGGTTTGGAACGGTTTGTGACGTCCACCTTCTTCTTTGGTAAGAATATAGGTCTGGCCCACGAACTTGGTGTGCGGGGTGATTGACTTCGGTTTCGCCAGTACCTGGCCACGTTCCACATCGGTCTTGGCAAAGCCGCGAAGCAGCAGACCAACGTTGTCGCCGGCTTGAGCTTCATCGAGCAGCTTACGGAACATTTCCACGCCGGTGCAAGTGGTTTCCACGGTCTCGTGAATACCAACGCGCTCAACCTTGTCACCAACCTTGATCACGCCACGTTCCACACGACCGGTAGCAACAGTACCACGGCCAGGAATCGAGAATACGTCTTCCACGGGCATCAAGAAGGGCTTGTCCACAGCGCGGTCAGGCATCGGAACGTAGGTGTCTACTGCGTTCATAAGCTCTTGAATCTGAGCTTCGCCTTCGGGATCGGCATTCAGAGCCTTCAGAGCGGATCCACGGATCACGGGAACTTCGTCGCCGGGGAATTCATATTTATCCAGAAGTTCGCGAACTTCCATCTCCACGAGATCGAGCAGCTCGGCATCTTCCACAAGGTCGCATTTATTCATGAAAACAACAATCGCGGGCACACCAACCTGGCGGGCAAGCAGGATGTGTTCACGAGTCTGAGGCATGGGACCGTCATAAGCGCTAACCACGAGAATGGCTCCGTCCATCTGAGCGGCACCGGTGATCATGTTCTTGATATAGTCAGCATGACCGGGGCAGTCAACGTGAGCATAGTGGCGAGCTTCAGTTTCATATTCTACGTGAGAAGTGGCGATGGTGATACCACGGGCCTTTTCTTCCGGGGCGTTGTCAATACTATCGAAGGAACGGAATTTGGCTCCGCCCTTCTTTGCCAGATAAGCAGTAATCGCCGCAGTAAGAGTGGTCTTACCGTGGTCGATGTGACCGATCGTACCAACATTAACGTGCGGCTTGGTACGTACGAATTTTTCTTTTGCCATTGTTCCTCCTGGAATTACTATTCCATGTCCTTGTATTATTCGCTATAAATAGGCGAAATCACTCCGACGGCCATCGGAGTAATTTCACCTTAAAACTGGAGCTCAAGACCGGATTTGAACCGGTGACCTCATCCTTACCAAGGATGTGCTCTACCGACTGAGCTACTTGAGCCTGGTTTCGCCACCAAAAAGATCGTGACGTGTAAAAAATGGAGCGGGAAACGGGGTTCGAACCCGCGACCCTCAGCTTGGAAGGCTGATGCTCTAGCCAACTGAGCTACTCCCGCTAAGAGCAAAAATGGTGGAGAGGGGAGGATTCGAACCTCCGAAGTCGTCTGACGACAGATTTACAGTCTGTTCCCTTTGGCCGCTCGGGAACCTCTCCACAGCTATGGAGCCGATGAAGGGAGTTGAACCCCCAACCTATTGATTACAAATCAATTGCTCTGCCATTGAGCTACATCGGCGTAAAGTTTATCCAATCAATTTCAGCGCCCATTTCCTGTCAATATCTTTTTTCTGGCTCACTCTATGTTCTGGTTTGTATCTTGCTAGTAACCTTGTTTTTCATCCCCCCTTTCCTGTCAATCACTTTTTTGCCTGTTGATCTCATTTTCACCGCTTCCCTATACAGTTTCTGGAATGATGAAACGTAGAATGAACTGATGAAGACGAATTATCACGGAATTCCTTGAGTGTAATATGCGAAAGACCGTTGAATAATCAGTGTCACTAGCTGCAGAGCTTGTGGGATGACTTAAAATCCGTGGTATTGTCCCTCTTGTCCCTCAAAACGCCATGTCAAACAAAGGGACCCATAACGCCATGTCAAACAAGCTCTGCAGCCAATACTACCGCGCGAAGCGCTGCCTAACGCTGCGCAGCAGCAAAGAGTGTCACTTTCTTCCCGCTGAGCTTCCTGCCATTCACCATCAGATTGACGATGTAAACTCCACTGGAACAAAGCACGCCCTCGGCATCTCTGCCATCCCAGGCAGTGATTTGCTCACCCGCTTTATGGGGATCCAGCTCAATGCTTTTCACCTTCTGACCTTTGACGTTGTAAATAGTGATGCTTGCACTGTGTACGCTCGCGTGTTTTATCGCTGAGCCGTTCAGAGCGCTTACCTTGATATTGGTAAAAGCACTAAAGGGGTTGGGATATGTGGTCAGATTGGTTTCCGGAATCGGGGGAAGCACCGGATCATCAATGGTAACCCAAGGCTCGGAGCCATACTCAAATGCGCCCATATCGATGCGGTTGTTCCAGACGCGCCAGTTACCCGCCAAATCATAAGGCGGTAATGCTAATTCTTCAGTATGCTCGGTGCCGCTATCAATGCAGGGAGAAAACTCAGACAGGCTGTAGTACAGAGGGTCATGGATATCAAAGCCTCCGGCAAAGAGGGGATCGGCATTGATGCTGGAAGGCAGGAAATCTATCGTATTTCCCGGCACCGGGTAGGGCATTATGCCAGCAATGCCATCCTTGAGCAAAGAGTGATCAATCGTCAGATTGGTATGCTCATTCGGATTGCCATCCATGGGATTCACCTTGATCTGATAGGGAGTGTCGTTGTAAAAGATGGAATTGGTAATGTTCACGTCACCATTGACCATCAATGTATAGGCATCACCCTGGTTCCCCGCGAAGGTGCAATTGGTGATGTCTATGCGAGGATTGTTATATGATGCCACATTCATAACTCCACCTTGAGAGTTGTTATTGCTAAATAAGCAATTCTTGAATGAGAAGTGATCCTGCTGCTGGGGAAATTGTGATCCAATTACGGTTATTGCGATGGAATCATCATCATACATAGTTAAGTTGCTGAATTCGCAGTTGTCGAATTCAAGCGACTTGTCTCCAACAATACCAATCAAACTGTGGGCTCCGACAGATGATGATACATAGGTCGATACTGAATTACGAAACGTTGAGTTTGAAATGGAGCCAAAGATGGGAAGATCAATGTTAACTAGGCCCCTATTGGGGACTATGATGTCTTCAATAGTAACATTCTCCCAGATAGTCTTCCTTTCGCTGCTTGACGAAAGCCTTATCACAGCTGAATAATCCGGATAGAACTCAGATATGTGGATATCTTTCAGATTTATAGTACTCAGTTTATTGCCTAGTAGTAGTCCACTATCATCAGTATTTCTTGATAAAAAAGTCATTCCGGCAATTGTTGTGTTATATACTCTAGTAGCCTTAAATACAATATCCCAATAGCCATAACTAAGAGGGATGCTTGGATGTGGTTCTAAAATCACAGTTGTGGTATCAATCCCGCTTCCCTGCACGATTACCCAACTTTTCATGGCTATAGGAAAGACCTGATCGTTGTCCGTGCGTGAATACACTCCTGGCAGGATATGCACTGTCTTTTGGTTAAGGCTGTCCGAGGCTACCCGATAGATCGCCTCGTGGATGGTTTTCAGCGCTGTGGCGGGGCTTAGCCCGTCGTTGGCATCATCACCCACTGTGGAAACGTAAAGATCGCTATCGATCTCCTGGTGATGAGCATGCAGAATATCGAAGTTGATCTGGTAGGTGTTGAAGTTATTCGGAGATGCACTGATATAGGTAGCGTAGTAACTGCTTGGTTCCGCAACCGAGAAAGTTTCCAGGGGCACATCCAGATCGCTGGTGGCATGCTGGATGTAGATATCCTGCCCTGAGCCGGCACGATTGTTATAGATAGAACAGCGATTGACGGGGTCGAAAGTGATATTGTATGTCGAACCTCCTGTTGACGCATACATACCTCCTCCCAATTGTAGAGCGTAGTTATCATATAACGATGTACCGTGAAGAGTGATGTCTGCTCCAGATATACCTATCCCTCCCCCCGTTAGAGCTTGATTCTGGAACACTTTACAATTTATCAGGTTTGTTGTGCTACCCAATCCGATTGCCAGCCCCCCACCATTACCAAGACTTCTCATTCCCTTTGTGATACTAAATCCTCTGATGGTGTTATCTGATGTATGTTGAGATATGATTATGCAGGGATTAATGTTATTACCATCAATGATTGTAGTATCAATATATGCCGGATCCCCGGTAGTGCCTTCCAGACTCATCAAAGTAAGGTTATCAGTTCCTATCGTCAGGTTCTCAAAGTATCTACCAGGATATACCAGCACCGTATCTCCCGGATTGGCAGCATCTATGGCAGTCTGGATAACTGTGTAATCCCCGGTTCCGTCCTGCTTTACGTTTAGCGTAGTGCTAAAAGCCAGGCAGGGCAGGATCACCATCAGGATCAGCAAAGTAAAGCGCATCATAATTATCCTCATATTGCCGGGGAAGGCGATAGAGCCTTCCCCGGTACTTAAGTAACGCGAGCAGCCGCCCAAGTGGATGCGGCATCCTGCCGCATGAAAACGTCTGGAAGACGTTTCTACCTTAGGCGCTACGGCGAGCGCCGGTACATCGCGGCACAGCCGGGATGGCACCAATATCCGCGGGAGTACCGTCGTCATCAGTACCAACACCGGAATCGATACAGGGTGACATGGTACTTGCAGTCCAGATGGGTTGATAATCAGGGTTGAGTTGAGGGTCACAGAATTGATTGAACTGATTTGCAGATTGATTTATGTCATAGTTTTCTGCTGCCGTGGCCATGATCTGGTAACCGATGCTCCCACCTATGATCTGGGGACCAAGGCTCGCGCTTGCCTTCAGGCTGGGCATCTCAAAAGCATACAGCGACAATCCAATACTGACAAACATTACCAAAAGAACATAAACTCTCACATTATCTCCTCATCGGGTATATGGACTTCAAAACGGGAAACATATATATAGCCAAGACATGACTCATAATGCACCTTTTCCACCAAGGCAGGATCCCGTCAAGGGTATTGTTTTGCGATCACCGCTTGCCCCCTGCCAGCTTGAATTCCACGTGAACGCCACCTGAACTCCTCCTGAATCCAGTTCAGGAGGGATTCAAGTGGAGTACGGGATAAATCCAAGTAACAAGAGGGGAGCGATAAGCTCCCGCGAATTAAGGGACTGGGCAGGATGTCTGGAGATACCCTGACGCTCTGCTTCAAGCGCATCATCGACAGATCTAACACCGCTGGATTCACATATTCTAAATCCTGGGAACCTGCGAATCTTACCATCGACTAACATTGATTATTGACAAGAAATGTAGCGTCTCAGGATTGTCCCCGAGCGTCGATTGAGATAATTAACATTCCATTCAAATGAGGAGACATCATGAAACTGGACATCAGCCAAGTTCGTATCTGTAACTATGAGCCCAAGTACGCCAAAGGCATCGCCGAATTGTGGAACAATTCAGGCGAGGCATGGAACAATCATGTCTTCAATTATGACGAAGAAAAAATTCTGAATGATGAGGCAAACAGCACAAGTTTCGCAGTTTTCCTTGCCCTATATGAGGAAGAGGTGATCGGTTATGTAAATCTAAAGCAGGAAGCTGAGGATATAGCCCATGTGGAATCGCTGGCGGTGTTGCCAGCGTATCATGGCTGCAAAGTAGGTAAAGCCTTGATGCAGCGTTGTGTGCTGAAAACAATGGAAATGGGGTTTCCCGGACTGAGCCTGTACACCTGGGGGGGGAATACCAAAGCAGTGCCCCTTTACAAGAAATGCGGATTCTTTTGGCAAAAGATGGATGAACCCTGCACTTTCCTGGTGAACTTCCTGCCCTACATCATGTCCAATGAGCTTCTAAAGCCATATTTCGAGTATTTTGACTGGTATCAGGATCTGGTGAGAGAATTGAAGCTGGAACCGGATGACGAGGGAAGGGATGGCTACATCTATTACACTTACTTGTGGCAGAAAGCGGACAGATACTTGAGGGTTGTGTATGACAAAGCCTCGCGCAGCATCACTGAGATAGAAAACAACGACTTTCACGTCTGCCTGCAGGCTGCCAATCCCACCCCGATCTTTGGCAGCCAGCAAAAGCTGACCACCAGTTATAAGTGTTTAAACGAGCAGTATCAGGATATCGCGGTGAATGGCATCGCAGAGCATAATGTCATCATTGACTATGCTCACTCATCACGTTGTACTGACAGCCTGGAACTGGAAGCTACGTACACCACCTGCCCATCGCAACGCAAGTTTACCAGTTGGGATGCCCGTCCAGCAGTGAAATGCAAAATCACCTTGGGCGGTAAATCCGTGATTATGGGAGTTTCACAGCTCGCCTGCGCACCGGTCAAGCTGGGCATGAGCGTGCATAATCCAGTGCGTACAAATCAGATTCGCACACTCTACCTGGACCTGCAGAGTAATCTGGATCAGGATGCCATCATCTCTCTGCATTTTCCCAGGCATGCCAAACTGAATCTGATCAATCCCGAACTCAAGATTAACCTGAAAGCGGAGGAACTGAAAACTGTGGAGGCAGAGTTTAGCTGTGAGGGTTCGTGTTACTACCATCCTGTTGTGAAGGCAGAGTATCAGGTGGAAGGTGCAGCAGCACAGAGCTTTGAGCTGTATCCAGAACTGATTGTCACCAGTCTGACGGGCACCGATGCCGCCAAAACGGATAGCAAAGTAATGCTCCTGGCAGGGCAACATCAATTTTTCGTTACCTTGAGGGACCAAAAGAATTGGGCATACTTTTGTACTCCAAGTTCAGACAAAGTCATCATCCGCCCCGCAGATTTCGGACGCCCCTTCACCGATGAGTTTGAGACGGAGGACGCCTATGATTTTCGCCATGAAGCATCGGCCGAATCTGCCTCTCTGGAAGTGTTTTACCAAAGCAAGAAACAGCCCGGCTTGAAGTATTCCAAAAGTTTTACATTGTATCTCAGCGGCGAACTAAGGTACTTCGTTCGTTTCCAGGCAATCCCTGACACCTGTAAGGACCTGGTTCTGAGAGAGCGTGTAGGACCGTCCAATCACAGTTTCTCCTTTGTAAGCGAAAATGGACTGATCCGCAAGAAAGCAGATGGTCATAATGTGGATTTTGGGGATATCAGTCCAGATAAAGTGATAGAACCCTGGATGTACTTCAGCAATGACAATCATGGCATCGGGATCACATGGGATCAGACCTGGACCTTCGGTTTTGACCGCTGGTGGCTTGGTTTTGAGTATTGCCTCGCAGATCTGATGGCCATGAATGAGCCACAAAGCCCCTTTATCTATCTGTATCCGGATGATAGAAGCAGCTCCTACAGTTTCCGGGATTTCCTCTATGGCAAACGCATACCATTTCAGATGATGCATCCTCTCATGGAGATCACAGCCAATGAACACAATCCCATTTGTGGGAAGAGCTGCGAATTGCTGATGGATTTTCATGCCAAAGTGGACGAAAGACTGGAATTGATCATACCAAACTATGGAGTATGCCAGAGAGTGGAGGCGGGACTACGCGTATCTGTGGCCATGAATGATGAAGCCATTCAGATTTTTGATGCGCGGCTTGCCTTCCCTCACATCGATCTGCCTGCGGCCAAGGTTCTCTTGCGTCCAAAGGGCTCAATCCGAATGATAGAGGACGAGCAGTTCATCTCGGTTTCTCACAGTACGCTGAGCATGAAGGCCAGGAAAGTCAGTGCCTTACCCACCGTGTGTAGCCTGGAAGTAAACGGTATGGAGTGGCTGGATCCTATCCCCCTGGGTTTCGTGCCCCGGGGCTATGCCAATCCTTATCCGGGCGGAATCTTGACGCTGCCTTATCAGAGGAAAGTTCAGGACAATATGCAGGACGCCCATAAACTCAGCACAGTAAGCATGAAGGATCAACACGGCAACATCTGGGAAGGGCTGGCCTGGGAGAGCGAAATACTGGATTTTGAGCCCTTGAAAGGAGTGAAGTACCGTCATCAGTATGTCACCATGCCAGGTATACCCATCCTGATGATTGTGATAGAATTACTGGAGCAGCTATGTGGTACCAAGTATCAGACGTTCGTGGTTCAGAGTTGTTTTCATCCCCAGAATGTGATGCCTGGGGCTGAGTATTCTTACCAGGACTACCATGACCGTTGGCACAAGACCCGCCACTCAGCACACTGGAATACTATACATGATTTTGCCCAGATCAGCCGGTTGAAAGCGGGGAATAGATACATGCACATACTCAGCGGGGGATACCGAGGAATCACTATGGTACAGAATCATGAGACGTACTGCTGTTCAGATTACCGCTATAGTGAGTTTCCTCCCGTATTGAATCAGGCTTTTCAGCCTCTATGCATGATCTTTGGCCAGAACGAATTGGATTACGGGATGATGGGGGATTTACTGAGCTTGCGTTTAAGCAGATTTTAATCCTGTTTCCAGCGATACTTGCCGAGGCTCCCCCTGACGGCATAGAAGATGAATTGCAGAGGGAAGATCAATATCTGCGGGAAATAGAGGATCCCCAGATGGGTCTTGCCAGCAAGCGCCAGACTGTTTTGACTGATGAAGAGTTCTGCGGCGGATTTGAGGACAATTGCCGCTAGTAACAGGTAGTTCATTTTTGTAAACAGTAAAAGCATCAAGGCCGTATAGAAGAGGATAAAATAGAGGAATATTGCGGCAGACAGGCGTTTCAAATACGGCGGATGAAATCGAAACTTGGAAGCGCGGCGGATATTTTTGTGATATATTCGGGATAAATCATTATCCTCGTAGCAGCTAATCTGCATATCTGGAGAGGGGTTGTAGATTGCTTTCTTGGTGTACGGCATCATCTTGATCAGGAGTAAATCATCATCCCCGCTGAGGATATGACCAATGCCCGAAAAGCCCCCTGCATGTTCAAACAAGCTCTTGCGATAGATCATGTTACACGCGCTGGCAGTGATCGGCTTTCGCCATGCCAAACCCGCAGCAGCCAGGGTGTAATAGATACTGCGTTCAAAGTTCACCAGCTTCAGATCGCCCTCCCCCACTGTGTGGTAGATCGTGGAATAACCAAGCATATAATCCACTTCGGGGGTCATACTCCGGCTGATTTCCAGTAACCAGTTCGGAGGGATCTGGCAATCTGCATCCGTGAAGGCGAGGATGTCATACTGAGCCTGCTCAATACCCTTTTGCAAAGCCGCTTTCTTGCCTGTCAGGCCTGGGATTTGGTCCTGGAAATCTATGAAGCGAATCCCAAACTGACCGATCCAATTGGCTATGACCTGAGTAGTGTCATCAGTAGAATGATCGCTGACAATGATGATCTCATAATCCGCCTCAGGAATCTCCAATTGGGCTATAGAACTGAGCAAAGCTGGCAGATTGTGCGCTTCGTTTTTGGCAGCGATAATCACTGAGATCGGTTCTGGCTTGTGATTGATCACGCCATGGTTTGCTACACTATGCTTCAATCCAGAATACACTCTGGCCAGGAAAACCAGATACACCAGCGTGGCAAAGGCAAAGATAAGGCTGTAGATCAGAGCAACCTCGCGTTCGTCTGTTCGATGAAGCTGGCTATCTCGGGATTATCAGCCTTGATATCGTCGATGGTCTTGCGTTTGATCTCCACCCGGGTGGGAGCTTCCTTCTCTTCCAGCAGGCAGTTCAGATGAATGGGTTTGCCAAAGACATCGGTAAACATCGCTTCAATGCGCTCGAGATTGGTCTTCACGCTGTTCAGACGCGTTGAGCTGTCAAATTGCAGATTGATGGCGTTGCCGCTGATTCCCAGCTTTTTGGCACCTTCCATGGCTATACCGCTGACAAAGCTGCCTTTCTTTAAGCGAGCGACCAGCTTGCTCCAATTCTGTTCCAACACTTCTTCGTTAAACTCCAGTTTACCAAGATCAGGTTCGGGGTTGCGCGGTTCCTGGCGGATGGGGGCGGCTTCCGATTTCTTCATAGTGGTAAGAGGCTTTTCAGGGCTGCCATGCGCTGGTAAGGGTGATACTCCCCCTTTCTGCAGATCCTTGATCAATTGGGCTATATCGCTAATCTCTTCCAGGCGTGCAAGCTTGATCATGGTGGCTTCGATGAGCAGATAGGGATTGCCGCTCAGGCGAATGTCCGCCCTGGTCTGCATCAATTGACTCATCACATAGAGCAGATCAGTCTGACTGAAGATGGAGGCGATTTCTTCAAAGAGCGGCAGTTCGTCCTGGCTGACGTCGTTGATCGCGATGCCAAGTTTGCGCAGGATTACGATGCGCAGGTACTCCAGCATATTGGCGATGAACTCTTGCAGGTCTGTGCCTTCTTCAAAGATCTGATGTAGCATTTCGATCAGCGATCCCGGATCATGCGCGTGTATCAACTGCATGAAATCGTGATATACCTGATTGGGGATCATCCCAAAGATCTGGCGAACGCGATCGATAGTGATATCATTCATGCAGTATGAGATGGTCTGATCCATCAGGGATAGCGCATCACGCATGCCGCCATCTGCCTTGCGGGCAATCAGATATAACGATTCATCATCCACCCTGATGCCTTCCTGTACCGCCAGATCCTTCAAGCGCTGTACAATGGCATCCACCGGAATGCGCTTGAAATCGTAACGTTGACAGCGGGAGATGATGGT
>Ga0208459_1002637_pt1 | contig 14842 bp, 8 predicted proteins | sample AD_UKC087_MetaG_FD_184433 | JGI IMG/M metagenome (GOLD analysis project Ga0208459, IMG submission 184433) | Active sludge microbial communities of municipal wastewater-treating anaerobic digesters from USA - AD_UKC087_MetaG (SPAdes) (version 2) | ecosystem: Engineered > Bioreactor > Anaerobic >... | reverse complement strand
TGAAGCGCATGTTATCCAGGGTGCTCACCAGGCTTGCCGTTAACGAACTGATGCCGACCCCGCTGGAGATCATCGCCAGCATGGGCAGGATCAGGGCAAACGCCGCCCCCAGCCAGCCCGTGCGGATTTGCGCCACCATCGACTGGTACTGCCCGACCTGCCGGGGCAGCCTGGAGCGGCTTCGCAGCAGGAATGCCAGGGGAACCAGGATGAGCGAGAGCAGCAGGCTGACGGGGAAGAGCCAGTTGTTCACCCATGCCAGCAGCGAAAAGAGGACCACCACCGGCATGAGGAAGCTGAGCCCGGTGATGATATACCGCCAGGCGGAGGGCGGCTGGATGAGGGCGGGCGCCAGCCGTTGGCGGGCTTCCACCGCCAGCCAGAAGAAGGGCAGGGCGGCAACAACCCACAGCACCATCAAGCCAATCACCAGGCTGGTGGCGGCAAGAGGGAAGCGTACCTGGAACACCAGTGGAATTGTGGCACCCATCCCGGCGGCAGTTACCAGGTTCAGCATTCCCCACTGGAATGCCGTCCAATGGGCGTGGTAAAGCGCAGCGCCGCTGGCGGATTCCAGCTCGCGCCGCAGCAACCCGTAGCGGCTGATCACTGCCGCCAGGAAAAACAGGGCGAGCGTGCCCAGCACCACCAGCGAGGTCCAAGGTGAACTGGTGAAGGCAGAGTTGACGTGCTTTTGCATTTCCTGGACCAGGGTGTATTCCGCCACCATCATTGCCGGGGAACCGGCAATCAGCGCCACGGCTGCGCCCAGGGCGGTCATTGTGCAAATCAGTGCCGCCGGGGGCGCCCACGGGATGCCCTCCCTGCCAGGCTGCAGCCGGGCGGAGGCAAGGAATCCACCCAGTGCGCCCAACCCGGCACCTGCCAGCAGGAGGATCAGGAATACCGCGTGAATCCACTGGAACTGCCCGGTTGCCGAACTGTTCAGCAGGATGGTGGTATCCGCCTGGCTGGTGATTGTCAATCCATGGCGAAGCAGGTCGCCAGCGCCCTGTGTTACCCCAAAACCCGCACCGGCAAGCCCAAACGCAACCAGCCCGGCAACCGCTCCCGCCAGCCCGCCCCCCACGGCAGCCCCGGTGCGGCTGGCGGGTTTCATCCAGCGCGCCGCCAGCCCGCCTGCCAGCAGGAAAACTGCCAGTGCGAGAACTGCAAGCACAATCCCGCCGCCCCGGCTGATGGGCAGACTGGTGAGGAACTGTGACCAGGAGAAGACATACGCCGGGTAAAGCAGCAGGATGCCTGCCAGCAAGCCGCCCGCCAGCCCAGCCAGCGCAGCCCGGTTGAGCACCGGGTCGGCTTTTACCGGAACCAGCGCTTCCTCCTCCTCGGGGGCGCGCATGGGCAGCGCCGCTGTGAGGGTGACGCCGTTGCCGGGCTTGCTGAGCAGGTTGAACTCGCCTTCCAGCATCTCCACCCGCGCCTGCATGGAGGACAATCCACCGCCGGGGGTGGTTTCCACCGGGTCAAACCCGGCGCCGTCATCCGAGATGGTCAGCACCAGGCGGTTGCGGACGGGGTCCTGCGCCAGGTTCAGGCGGACATTTCCGGCGCGGGCGTGCCGGGCAATATTGCTGAGCGCTTCCTGCGCCACCCGGAAGAGACATTCAAAGGCACCGGCGGGCAGCCAGTCTTCGGGGGGCAGTTCGCCCACCTCGCAGGCAACCCGGGCGCCGGTGCGGTACGCCAGCGCTTCGCACTGGTCGCGCAATGCCTGCGCCAGCCCCACCCGCTCCAGCGGGGCGGGGGCAAGCTGCTGCAGGAGGGCGTTCATCTCCGCCAATGCTGCCTGGGCGCTTTGCAGCACGTCATCCAGTGCTGCCCGGGCGCCCGGCGGATCCGCCTCCCAGCGTGCCTGCGCCGCGGCGGCGCTCATTTGAATGCTGAAAATTTGCTGCTTGATCGAATCGTGCAGCTCGCGCGCCAGCCGGTTGCGTTCCTGCTGGGCGGCGTTCTGCTCTGCCAGGGTTGCCTGCACCCCGGCGGATTTTCCCCCCGCCGATCCCAGCCGCCGCACTTGCCGCAGCAGCCCCGCCAGCGGGTTCCAGAAATCGCGAATCTCCGCAATGCCGGATGCCTGACCCATGGCAAGCCGGTCGAGGGCGCGGCTTGCCCGCTCCAGGGCATTGGTGATGGGCAGCAGCGCCAGCAAGCCCAGCAGGATGCCGATCAGCAGGCTCCCCAGGGGGCTTCCAAAGACCAGTGTGCCGACCACCACTTCCAGGCTGACGACCGCCAGCACCAGGGCAAGGTAGAGATAGAGATAGAACTTGTTATACGGTTGGGATGGTTTCATGGGATATCTCCTGCCAACAGGATACACCCGCAGCCGCTGCCCGGCATCACCCGAAAGAGGGATATTGGCAAAACAAAACCGCCGGATTTCTCCGGCGGGTGGTGGTGGGCGGTATAGGGCTCGAACCTACGGCCTCCGCGATGTCAACGCGACGCTCTAACCAACTGAGCTAACCGCCCCTGCACACGTATTATACCGTAAAAATTTCAATTGGCAATCCCCATTCAGGCTTCCTGGATGCCCTCCCAGGGATAGACCTCGGTGCCTTTGGCAGCTTCCCGGATGGCGGGGTCATCCGAGTAAAACCCCCGGCGCTCCGGCGGAATCAAATCGGCGATGCGGCGCATCATCTCGTGCCCCAGTTCATCCATTTGCTGGCGGCTGGAGCGGTCGCGCACGTCCATCTTGAAGGGTCCAAACGGCTTGCCAATCCGCACGGTTGCCCTGATGCGTTTTTTGCCAAGATTGGGGAAGATTCGGGTGAATCCATCCAACCCGATGGGCACGATCGGCGCGCCGGACCGAGCAGCCAGCAGCGCCGCCCCGGGGCGCGGCGGGCGCAGTACGTCTGCCCAGCTTCCGCCTTCGGGAAAGATTGCCAGGAAGCCCTTCTGATTCAGAATTTCCTGCGCCAGGTTCAACCCATCCCGCGAGGAAGACCCGCGGCGGATGGCAACCACCCCATAGAGCTTGCGGAAGATTTCCGTCCAGCGGGGGGCGTTGGGCGCCTGGATCCCGCCGATGAATTCCAGCGGGTAGGGCAGCACGCCGATGAAAATCACCGGGTCGAGGAAACTGAAATGGTTGCCCACCAGCAGCGCCGGACCGGTTTTGGGCAGGTTTTCCCGCCCTTCCACCCGCACATCCGCCAGCAAGCCAAACGCCGCGCGGATGCCCAGCTTCAGCACAGAGCGGATGCCCTGCCGGCGGGGGTAGCGGATGACGGCGGCTTCCGCAGCCATGGGTTACGCCTCTTCGTCGACGCGGTGCCACACCCGCACGGTGAACAGCAGTGCCATGCCCACCACCAGGAAGACCAGGATGGACACAAGCGCCAGCATCAGACCGGATTGTTCGGCAGGCAGCGCCTCCATGCCTTTCCCGGCATAGAAGTTGGTGAACCAGACAATCAGCAAGCCGAAGAGGGTTGGTCCAATGAAGTTGGAAAGCTGGCTTGCCAGGGAGAACAGCCCGTAAAACTCGGCGGCTTTCTCCTCGGGGGCAATCTGCCCCACCGCAGTGCGGCTGACCGACTGCACACCCGTCAGCGCAAAGCCCGCCAGCGCGCCCACAATGTTGAACATGGTCAGCGAGTGGGTGAAGTAAAGCAGCGAGACGGTGATCGTCATGAGAAGCAGCGCCACCACCAGGATTGCCTTGCTGCCCCACCTTCCGGCAGCCCTGCCAAACACAAATGCGCCAATCACGCTGGTGACCTGCACAATGATCATGAATGCAATCAATTGGGTCTGGTTGAGCCCAAAGAGGGTTGCACCGATGATGGCGGCAAAATCAAGTGTGATCATGATGCCGTTATTGAAGACCAGGAACGCGCCCAGGAAGCGGGCAAAGGACTGGTACTTGCGGGCAGCCTTGAAGGTTTCCCACAACCGCTTGATGGAGATGGAGAAGTAGTTTTCCCCGCGGGGCAGCGGCTTGGGTTCCGTCCGTTCCTTGACGAGGAAGAAAAGCGGCGCCGTGGAGGCGGCATAGAAAACCGCCGTAATCAGGAACGCCACGCGGATGACAGTCTGTCCGCCAATTCCCATAATCAGCCCCAGCACAATCAGCAGGCAGACGATGCCGCCTGCCGAGCCGATTGCCCAGCCGTTGCCGGAGACCCGGCTCATCTCTTCCGGCTCGGCAATATCCGGCAGGAGGGCATTGTAGAACACCTGCCCGTTGCGGTAGCCAATTTCCGCCAGGATGAAGAAGATCATTCCTTTGGCAACATCGCCGGGTCCGACGAAGAAGAGCATGGCGGTGAAGAAGCTTGCCATGACGGTGAAGATCAGCAGAATGCGCTTCTTGGTCTGCGAGGAATCTGCCAGCGCACCCAGGATGGGCGAGGTCAGCCCCACAATGAGCATGGCAATGCCAACCGAAAGCCCCCACAGCCGGGAGCCTTCCGCGCCGCCCACCACGGTGCCCTTGAAGTAAGCCGAATAAACCGCCAGCAGCACAACCGCTGCATAGGCGGAATTGCCAAAGTCATACAGATACCACGCCCGGCGCTCGCGTTTTTCAATGGGAATGCGCTTTTTCCTGGCAACCGCCTTGCTCTGCGTCTGTGATTTGGTGATCTCCATCAGGACACCTCGATTGATCAAAGAATGGGGAAAAGTTCAGGATTTGGCTAATTTTACCAAATGAATCCATGTTTCACCTGCCGGGTTCAGGATTCTCTAATCCGGCATTTAGCAAGCGAAATTGAAGTACAAAAGGCAGGAAAGCCCTGCCGGTTATTCCTGCAGGCGGAAATCGTAGATGCCGTCCACAACCGGGAAAACCCAGTTGCACGCCGGGCAGCGGATTTCCGGCGGTGTATCCGCCAGCGGACCATATCCGCAGGCAGGGCAGCGGAAGAAAGCCCCTTCGGCTGCCGGTGCGGGGGAATCCCCCAATGCGCGGGTGCGCACGAACACACTCGGTGAAAGCTGCCACAGGTCGCCGGTCTGTTGTGCAAGGCTGTCCATCCAGACCAGCAGCTTGAGCGGCAGAACTTTTTTGAAGAACCCTGCCCGGAAGTGCGAGACGGTGAGCTGCCGCTCCACGGCAAACCCGCTCAGCTTCAGCCAGGTGCGGACGGTGGCAGGATGAAAATCGTAGTTCAACGGGGCAAACTCCACCGGCTCGGGCGTGAATGGATTCCAGCCCTGGCGGCGGAAGATATACCGCAGGATCGCCTTGAGGTTGCGCTTGTTGGCAAATTCCAGCAGGAAGGTGCTGCGCGGCTGCATCACCCGCCGCACACCCTCCAGCGCCCGGCGGGGTTCCGCCAGATGGTGCAGGGTGCGGATCATTGTGGCGCCGTCAAACAGCCCCGGCACAAACGGCAGATGGTAGATATCGGCGGCAACATAGCGGTAGCGCGCACCGGTGCCCAGGCGAGCCTGCGCCTGTTCCAGCTGGGTGCGGGAATAATCCACCAGGACAATCTGTTCATAGCCCGGGTAGCGGGAGGTATTGCGCCCGGCGCCCGCCCCCAGTTCCAGCAGCAGCCTGCCCTGGGTGGGCATCAACCGGCGGATGGCAACCGCTTCAGCAGCATCTTCATAAGCCCGGTTACCCTGTTCCCAGAAGGAAGTCTGGTAATCGGAGCCTTCATAATCACAGATTGGAGGGGTATCTGGCATATCGTTTCACGGGTGCAGTGTAAAGTGCACCCGGGCAGGATTCCCGGCGGCACCCGGAAGGGACCCCTTACCGCTGCTTCCTCTCGGACCTGACGGGGTTTGGAGATTTCCGCCGCGCCGGACCCGCCCGGGGGCGCATTAAGGATACCACAAACAGGACGGGTGTCAATTGGCGAAGGGGTTGATTACATGTAATCGCGCAGCTGGCGCGCCCGGCGCGGGTGGCGCAGGCGGCGCAGTGCCTTGCTTTCAATCTGGCGGATGCGCTCGCGGGTCAACCCAAACTTTGCCCCCACTTCCTCCAGGGTATAGGTGTGACCGTTCTCCAGCCCAAAGCGCATGCGCAGGATGCGCGCCTCGCGCGGCGGCAGGGTGTCGAGCACTTCTTCGATCTTCTCCCGCAGCAGGCGGGAATAGGCGCTCTCGATGGGCGTGGGTGCGCTCTGGTCCTCCACAAATTGCCCCAGCTCGGAATCCTCCTCGTCATCGTTGATGGGCGATTCGAGCGAGAGGGGCAGCCAGGAGACCCGCTGCATCCATTCCACTTTTTCGGTGGGCACACCCAGTGCATCGCCCAATTCCTCGTTGGTGGGAATGCGCCCCAGCGACTGCTCCAGCTCGTGGGTCTGGCGGTAAAGCAGGCGGATGCGGTCCACCATGTGGACGGGTACGCGGATGGTGCGCCCCTGGTCGGCGATTGCCCGGGAGATGGTCTGCCGGATCCACCAGGTGGCATAGGTGGAAAAGCGGAAACCGCGCTGGTATTCGTATTTTTCCACCGCTTTCATCAAGCCCAGGTTGCCCTCCTGGATCAGGTCCAGGAAGGGGACGCCGCGCCCGATGTAGCGTTTGGCAATGCTGACCACCAGACGGGTGTTGGCTTTAATGAGATGCTCGCGCGCCAGTTGACCATCCTCCACCTGGTTTTGCAGTTCCATGCGGCGGCGGGTGGAAATCCGCCCCCGTCCCCCTTCCAGCAGGCGGCGGGCTTCCCTGCCGCGCTCAATCCGCTGCGCCAGGTCCACTTCCTCTGCCATGGAAAGCAGCGGCACGCGTGACATTTCCTTCAGGTACAGCCCGATGGTATCATCCGAGGAGACCGTTTCCAGGCTCATGTAGGCGGGTTCGGGTTCCTCCTCCAGGATGGATTCCTCTTCGGGTTCCTCCACAACCGTATCGCGGTAGAGTACTTCCACCCCGCGGCGGCGCAGTGCCAGCAGCAATGCTTCAATCCGTTCCGAATCGTTGTACACCTCGGGGTACACCTCCACCAGGTCGTCGGTGGTCAGGTAGCCCTGCAGGTCGGCTTTTTCTGTCAGGGCGCTCAGCCCTTCCATACTGCGGTTGTGCCGGATTGGATTCACAAATTCCCTCCTTGAGACAGGCAGACAAGCCCGGGATTGACCCTGCCCGGATCATTCCCGCTGATTGTTGATCGATTGCCCCGCATTCGCCACATCATGAATTGAATTGCTCCTGTTCGGACCTTGTTCAGGGCGAGACCCGGATGGACTTCTGGTGTTCGCAGGTTTCGGTGTTGAGATCGGCGCCGCATTCCACGCACAGCCCCTTGCAGTCCGGGCGGCACAACGGCTTGATGGGAATTTCGAGCTGCATATATTCATTGACCAGCGGAGCCAGGTCGATGTTGCCGTCCTCCGGCACCAGCAGACCGGATTCGGTCACCTGGTCGCGGCGGAAGGCATACACTTCCTGGAAGGATGTTGCCAGTGCCTGGTTGTAGGGTGCCAGGCAGCGCACGCACTCCAGCCCGGTGTTGGCGGTGCAGGAAAACTCCACAAACATGCCCTGCACCATGCGGGTGATTTGCACCACGCCGGAAAAATCCGTCACTTCCAGATCGGGAGACAGCCGCAGATCCGGAAACGCAAAGTGGATATCCCGCCTTGTTCCAACCGGCTGATTTAATAAAAATCCAACATTAATACGAAGAGGGTAGCGCGGCAAATTCACTGGATATGCAAGCCCGGTGTATAATTCCGCTACATTATAACATGCAGGGAGTCGCAAGTCAATTATTTGCATTAATTATGATATTTATGATAAATATTCTTCTCGCCACCACCAACCGCGGCAAGCTTGCCGAAATGACTGCCATTCTTGCTGATTTGCAGGCGGAAGCCCCTGCCCCGGTGCAGTTTGTCACGCCGCTGGAGCTGGGAATTGCGCTGGACGTGGAGGAGGATGGCGCCACCTATGCCGAAAACGCCCGCCGCAAAGCCGAAGCCTTCTGCCGGGCGGCAGGCATCCCTGCACTGGCGGATGATTCCGGGCTGGAGGTGGATGCGTTGGGCGGCGAACCGGGCATCCGCTCGGCGCGCTATGCCCCCATGCCCAACCCCACTGATGCCGACCGGCGGGCAACCCTGCTGGGCAGGCTGGCGGGCAAGCCCGCACCCTGGACGGCGCATTTTCACTGCACGGTGGCGCTGGCGCTGCCCGGCGGTTCCGTGCAGTTCGCCGGGGGTGATTGCTTTGGTGAAATCATCCCGCAGGAGCGCGGCGACAATGGCTTTGGCTACGATCCGATCTTCCTGCTGCCGCAGCCGGGCAGGACGATGGCGGAACTGACAATGGCGGAGAAGAACCGGCTCAGCCACCGGGCAAGGGCGCTGCGCGCCGCCTGGTGGTTTATCCGCCAGTTTGCCTCCAGGGCGGCAAGCCCGCAGCAGGATTAGCGTTCAGCCTGCGCCGATTGGCATTGGCGGGGTTGTCCTAGCCCTGGTTTTTGACCGATTCGGGGGCGGGCAGGTAGGCTTCGTGCAGCTTCACCGGCTCGGTGGCTTTCTTCTGCATACGCAGGTTCAGCATTTCCACGAAGACCGAGAAGCCCATGGCAAAGTAGATGTAGCCCTTGGGAATATGCTGGTGCAGCCCTTCCACAATCAGCGTAAAGCCGATCAGCAGCAGGAATGACAGCGCCAGCATCTTGATGGTGGGGTGGTGTTCCACAAAATTGCTCAATGGACCCGCCGCCCAGACCATCACGCCCGCCGCCAGGACAACCGCGATGATCATGATGACCAGCTCGTCCACCATGCCCACCGCCGTAATCACCGAATCGAGCGAGAAGACCACGTCCAGCAGCATCACCTGCAAAATGACGCTGGTGAAGGTTGCCTTCACCTTTGCCGAGGCATGACCCTCCTGCCCTTCCAGCTTGGAGTGGATCTCGTGGGTTGCCTTGAAGATGAGGAACAAGCCGCCCAGGATGAGAATCACGTCCCTGCCGGAGATTTCAAATTTGGCAATCTGAAACAGCGGTTCCTTCAGCCCAATCACCCACGAGATGGAAAGCAGCAGCAGGATGCGGGAGATGACCGCCAGCCCGATGCCGGTGCGGCGCGCTTTCTCGCGCTGGGTTTCCGGCAGTTTGCCGGAAAGAATGGAAATAAAGATGACATTGTCCACCCCCAACACCAGTTCGAGCGCCACCAGGGTGATGAGGGCAATCCATGATTGCGGGTCGGTAATCCAGTCCATTGGTCCTCCGAACATCAGCCGGGTTTAGAATTTTTCACGGAAAATGGGGTTGCGTTTTTGAATGACGATGGAACAGACAGGCACGGCTCCATCGGCGTAATACCGCACCCACTCCTCGTCCAGGTTCACTTCCGTCCTGCCCTTGGTGGTGTGGACGCGCACGCCCAGCGGATAGATCCATTTGGGAATGAAGATCTCCAGCGGCGCCTGGATGCTGAGGTCGGGGCGGTAATCCACCTGGAAGAAGCCGCATGTGTAGTCAAAATACACCATCACCAGCTCGCCGGGGACGCGCCGCACGCAGGCACGGATGACCGCCTTGAGGGCGCGCCCGCCATCCTCCAGGCTGCCGCTGCCGGTCAGCTGGTCGCGGCTGAAGATGGACAGGTCCTCGTTGTTCCACTGGTCGCCGCGGTGATTGTCGTTGTCGGCGGTGTAGTTCCACAAGGTGTAGTTGACAAAGTTCCGGTCCAGCGCCTGGATCACGTCGTCCATCGCCTTTTCCTGCTGCTCAAATTTGCCGGTCTGGTAGGCTTTTTTGCCATCCAGGTCAAAGGGGATGCCGGTTTCGCCGATCACCACCGGGGCGGAACCCAGGTCGCGCCGGGCGCGCTGGACCTGCATGCCAATCTGCCGGGTGAACAAATCCACCCGGTTCTGCCTGCCCAGGGCAATCTTCATCGGGTGGCGGCTGGTATCCACCCCCAGCCAGGAGAAGTATTTTTTGAAACTGAGGGTCACGCCATCGTACCAGTGCGGGGCAAAGACCATGCCCGGCAGGTCGCCCAGCGAAAAGCCCTCGGCACCGGTGTGCATTTCAGCGGGCGCAGGCGAGACGAAGATCAGCGCCTTCGGGTCCACCTGGCGGATTTCCTGGGTATAGCGGCGGACAAACGGCTCGAAGAACTGGCGGTCAAAGTCCACCGGTTTGCCATCCACCACGCTGAAATAGTCGGGTTTGAGCAGCTGCGGGCTGCCGGACCGATCCACCCCCCAAACGCCGTGCTCCTTCCAGGGGCAGCCAAAGCCGGGATGGAAAATGCTCACCCCGCCCTCGTTCAGGCGCACCTTGGAGCGGCGCGACCAGGGGAATTTTTCCGCCCGGTAGGCAACCTCCTGCGGAAAGCCCGAAGCCACGAGCATACTCTGGTAAAGCGTGGGCATGGGTCCCTGTGCCACCACCTCCAGCGGAATCTGGTTGGCATCTGCACAGCCGATGAAGCCCTGCGAGGGTTCGTTGAGGGTATCGTAGCCCAGCACATGGGGAAATTCTTTTAACCGCTCCACCACCTGGCGGACGGCGCCCATGTAATGCCCCTGCAAAAATTCCTGCACCGGCACCCCATCCACCTTCAGGTGGGGGGCAAAGGTATTGCCGCCAAAGAAGAGCGTGAACATGGTAGCGGCGGCATACCTGCCGTAGTTGGAAGGCCAGATCATCACGGGGTAGGGATCGCCGCAGTCCTGGTGGGTAAATGCCGCCCCGGCGGCGTGGAATTTTTTGAAATCCATCCCCAGCCGGTCAAACGTCCAGGCGGGGGCACCGTCACCGCCGGAAAACCGGCTCCAGGCATCCTGGTGGGGGTCGATGAACAGCAGGAAATCATGCTCTCCCGCCTTTTTGATGACGGCGTGGAGATAATCGAGGTAGGCTTCATCGTACCTGCCGGGTCCGGCGTGTTCAATTGCCTCCCAGGTGACCAGGAAGCGCAGGAAATTGAACCCCCAGGAGCGCAGGCGGCTGAAATGCTCATCCGCCTCCTCCAGCGGGAAGGGGCGCCCCACAAAGCTGACGCCGTACGGGTCGAGGAAGCTGTTGGGGTTCCAGGTGGCGCCGTGGGGGGAGACGGGCACCTTGCTGCTGCCCCCCAGGTTGACGCCCCGCAGCAAGACAATGCGACCATCGTCATCGATGAAGTGATTGTTGCGAATCTGGTACATGGAAAACTCCCGGTGGAGTGGGATGGTATGGTATGGAGTGTATTATAGCCGATTGCCGCTGAATGGTGGCTTAAACCATTCCGGGGACCACAGGGGTCCCCGGAAATGGGTCAAAAGCAAAGCTGGTTTAGCGCATGATCACGGGCATCCAGATGTATTTAATGGGAAGTGGAAGCACGAGTGTTTGCGCCTGCGCCTCAAAGGGGAATTCGGCGTACACCAGGCTGGCAACGTTGGTGATGAGTGTGTCAGGTTCGGCAGTCACGGTCACATCGAAGGTGATGGTCACATCCGTGGGACCGGACGTTCCCTCCAGCCGGAAGGCAATATCCGTCATGGTGTGTACCAAAACGGTCCAGTCCTGCCAGTTGGTTCCCAAACCAAACCCGCCGCCCGGGTTGATGAATTGACCCACGTATTCATTGACGGTATCGGAAGGCTGGCGTCCATACTGCCTGCCGGTGGAGAATGGCATGGATGGGTAGAAGACCAGCCAGTAATGCCCGGTGGACAGGTCAATGGGGGTATCCAGCACCAGGGTGGTATCGGAGGGCAAGCCGCCGCTGCCATTGGTGATGGTCACCTGCGGATCGGTGGGATCCAGCGTGATTGCCCAGAGCGGGGCATCGCCACCGCCGGTAGGATCGCCCGCCGGGATGCCGCTTTGATTGGCGTAAATCATCCAGGTCAGGGAATCGGCATTCATCAGGGTGGTAAAACCGTTCCAGCCGTTGCCCGGGATAAAGATGGTGTCAACCGTCCAGTTGCCAGTCACCTCAAAGTCATCCGCCAGGAAGGAGGAATAATCCGGGGAATCGGTGAAGTCCTGGTTCACGTAGGCGTTCTGGTTGATCGTGCTGAGCGGCTGATCCCACAGGACTGCCTTGGGATTGGCTGCCGGGATCACCGGGGCAGGTACAGCCTGGACACCATGGGTGGCGGGGGTGACACCTGCCAGGGACTTGCCGGTGACCACCACCGGCTTCCAGCCGTTCAGCCCCAAAGCGGGCTGGTATTCCCAGCTGACCGTGCGGGTGCCGTCATCATAGCCATACGTGCCCACGTCCGGGGTGACCACCAGGCTGCCATCCACGTACTCCACGCCGTCGGGCAGCACATCCGTGATGGCGGATGCAAACATATAGTAGGGATCCAACGTGATGGTGTAGGTGATCACATCCCCGATGATCGCCTCTGCCGGGGCTTCCTTGGTGAAGACCGGCGGGACCACTGCCGTGGTGGTCAGGGTGGAGGCATCGCTGACCGCGCCATCATTCATGGAATAGAAGGTCACAGTCGCGACGTCAAAATTACCGCTGAGTGCGGAGGGAGGAACGCTGACAATCACCGTGATTTCCACGGTCTCTCCAGGACCCAATGCGATGGGATCCAGCGGTGAGTAATTCGTCATCCAGATACTGTCAATGTCCACCCAGTATTCATCCGGCATGTTCCCGGTGTTTTCCAACGTCAGGGTGTAGGTGACATCCGTCCCGGCAAGCCCAAACTGCTCATCGGTTTCCGGGGTGACCACAACACCGGCAACAGCCTCCACGCAGACCGGCAGGTACTCGTGGGTGTCATACAGGATGCTGCCGCCCGAATTGCGCCCGCCAGTTGCCCACAGCGAGGATGTGTTGGACCCGCCCGCCAGGTAGACGCGCCCCAGCGTGAGGGTGGGCAGGGTGGGCGAGGTTACCCAGGCATCATCCGCAGTGAGGTACATGCCGGTGTGGTTGAGGACACCCCAGGAGGTATCACGCCGTCCGCCCATCAGCATCAGCGAATCCCAGGCGGAGCCATAGGCGTTGTATGACCAGCGGGTCAGGGTGGCATCCGTTGGGACAGGCGCGCCGTAGGACCAGGCGGTGCCGTCAAAAATTTCAGTGGTGTTAACCGGGGTAAAACCCGGGAAGCCCACGCCGCCGGCAGCATAGATATTGCCGTTGATGAAAGCGGCGCCAAAGCTGATGCGGCTTTCCGTCATGGGTGCAATTTCCGTCCAGGTCTGGGTGGCGGTGTCCAGTGCAAATGCCCGGTTTGTGCTGACCGATCCACCTGCGCCGTCATCCACCAATCCGCCCAGGCGGTAGAGGATTCCGGCATCCGGGTCCGCCACCACGGCATATTGCGAGCCGCCGATGAACCCGCCGCTGGTGGGAATGGTGCTCCAGGTATCCGCTGCAATATCATAAACGTAGGTATTGTCGTCCCAAATGGTTGTGGAGGCACCAGGGATGTAAATCTTGCCATCCAGGACTGCTGCGCCAATTTCACTGGCAGTGATGGGCAGGGGCGCCATGGTCTCCCAGGTATCGGTGGCAATCGTGTAGCGGTAGTTGGTGTCCACCGGGGTTGCTCCGCCTGCATCGCTCGTGCCGCCGATGACAAAGACGTAGTCCTCCGTCACCGCTTCAGCATGGAAGACGCGTCCTTCCGGCAGGGGCGCCATGGCAGTCCAGTTGCCTGCAAAGCCGTTGAAGGAAGTGGATACCGTGGAGATGGCAAAGGCATCGGGGTATTCCTGCGGGGTTGCCGTTACGGTGAGGGAATCGCTGTCAAACAGGTCCGCGCCAAACGGCACATCCACCGAGACGATGGCAGTGGCACTGCCGCCCGCCGGGACGTCCACAACCGCCGGTTCCACAACAGCATTCCACAAGCCGCCCGAAAGAGCCAGGTCCACCGTGGCGGAGACGCCGCAGGTGACTGTGATGGTATGGTCGGCAGTATCCGCCTGGCATCCTCCACCGGTGGAGGAGGTGACGGCGCACGGGCAGGGATAACCGGCGTCGAGCAGGGCAACATCATCCACGTAGAAATTGTTGCCGTAGCCGCTGATGGCATTGAAGCCCACCTTCACCTGGGTCTGCCCGGCATAGGCTGCCAGGTTCACGGTGTGCATTCCCCAGCCCGGGGTGGTGTAGGCGGCATCGTAGCGGTAAAACACAATTCCCATGTCGGTCCAGGTGGCACCATCATCGGTGGAGATTTGCATCTCAATCCGGTCGCCCGCCGTGGTATAGCCCGTGTCGTGGGACATATAGAATGCCAGGGCATAGGGTTCATCCACCGGCAGGGTGAGGGTGGGGGTTTCCAGCCTGGCGGAGGTGCCGCTGGTGTAGCTGTAGGCATTCCAGCGCGCCATGCCTGCACCGCTGTGCGGCAGGATTGTGGGGCTGGTGCCGGAGGTGACGCGGTTCCACAACCCGGTGCCCACCAGCTGGGTCTGCGCCCAGCCATCGGGTGGGAAGGTTTCTTCGTCAAAGCTGGTCAGCGGGATGGGGACGGGGATGACCGCCACCAGCTTGGTGCTGGCACTGCGCACCACGCTGGTTGGAATGGCTGTGGCATCTTCAATTGTGGCGGTATTCGTCACTGTGCCGCCGCAGGGCAAGCCGGTGGGATCCACATCAAACCCGACCGTCACCGTCTGCCCGATGTCAAGCGGACCATACCAGGTGATCTGGTTCAAGACATCATCATATCCGCAGCTTCCACCATCGCAGGTCACACTGTCCGGTACATAGGTGGTGCCCGCCGGGATGGGATCTGCCAGGGTGGTTTCCGTGGTCGCCAGGTCGCCGGTGTTGGTGATGGCAATGTCATAATGGATGGGCGCACCCACCAGCGATTCCACCGGGGCGGTCTTGGTGGAGGTGGTCAGGTTGGCGGCGGGGGGCGGAGGCGCCCAGGTGTAGGTCAACCCGCTGGGCGGATACAC
>Ga0208459_1002636_pt1 | contig 14849 bp, 10 predicted proteins | sample AD_UKC087_MetaG_FD_184433 | JGI IMG/M metagenome (GOLD analysis project Ga0208459, IMG submission 184433) | Active sludge microbial communities of municipal wastewater-treating anaerobic digesters from USA - AD_UKC087_MetaG (SPAdes) (version 2) | ecosystem: Engineered > Bioreactor > Anaerobic >... | reverse complement strand
CCGACCGCTACTATGCCACCCCAAAAAAGATGGGCGCCCAGACCGGGGAAGCCAACGTCAACGCCGGAGTGGCGGCTGCCAAACAGATCATCGCCTTCTTTGAAAAAGGCGACACAACCTTCAAAGTAAACTGATCAGACCCTGTCTGAGATTGCAACCCCCGGCACTGCCCGGGGGTTTTTCTTGTCCCGGCAATCCGCGCCCTGCGCGAATCGTGTATCTCCAGTGCGATCATTTGCGCTCCGCCTCTGCTATGGATAACCTTTATACATTTAATGAGCGTAGATTGATCACCTCTTTGCCCTCATTTGCCAGGGTGGGCTAAGTCTATATTTTCCGTAGGTCATCCTTAACTTGGTGAGGGATGACCTAAGGATGATGGCAGCAAACGCAGGAGCAGCAAGGGAGGGCGCTATGAAGGATTATGCGGAATATTGCTGGTGTTTTTGGTGAATGTAATACTATATTGTTTGCGTTTTATTTTTATCATAGTGAAAAGGTGGAAAGGTGTTTTTGAGGTGGAAAGGTGGAATGGTGGAATGGTGGAAAGGTTCTCTCGATACAAGTCCCAACCGACCCCCAAAAAGACCACCCCCCAGACTAAAAAACCGTGTCATCACGGGCTCCGACCCGTGATCCAGTCTTTTAAAAGAAACATCCACGAATTACACGAATTATCACGAATTAAAACAGAATACAAGGACAAGCGTCCGGCTTCAAAAAACCACACAAGACCCAAAAACCGCGTCATCCCGGCATGTCGGGGCCCTCGACGGATCGGTTACGATCCGTTGGGGTAGGATAGCTTGACCCGGGATCCAGTCTTTTAAAAGAAACATCCACGAATTACACGAATTATCACGAAATAAAACAGTATACAAGGACAAGCGTCCAGCTTCAAAAAACCACACAAGACCCAAAAACCGCGTCATCCCGGGCAGCGACCCGGGATCCAGTGTCCAGGGGTGGCAAAGTCCGTTTGCCACAGAGACCGGAGGTCTCTTCCAAACAGGCAACTCCGTTGCCTCTGCCGAACGGACTTCGGCAGCCCGAGGGGAATGGCAAAGTCCGTTTGCCCAAATACGAGGGGAACGCCTCTCTAACGCATTGCGGGAGATATGGGTTCAGTTTTTTCCTGCCTCATCTATGGTAAGATTATTGTTTGTAGTAAAGCTCTCAACTCCGGGCTTTTTTAGGTTGACAGATTTTCCTTGCTGAAATAGACGAAACAAACTGGGGTTGCGTTTTGAGTTATAGATGAAATCGTCTCTGGAACTTCATATAAACGCCAACAGGTTTTTCTTTATTTTGGAGATTAGGATAAATCTTATGAACAAGAATTCAGGCATTCGGGATAACCGTAAATATGGCACAGTGGGCGACTTCATTTCCCTAAACGTTACTCCCAACAGCAAGTTGGCCTTTGTTTCCGCCTATTTTACAATCTATGCCTATCAGCAGTTGAAGAACAGGCTGGACAAGATCGATCACCTGCGCTTTCTCTTTGGCGAGCCCAGATTCCTGGCTTCCATGGATCCCAACAAGACCGACAAGAAGCAGTTCGAGATAGAGGACAACAAGCTGGTGATCTCCCTGGCAAACAGGCTGGTGCAGAGTAAAACAGCCCGAGACTGCGCGGAATGGATCAGGGAGAAGGTGGAGATAAAATCCATGGTCAAGCCAAATTTCCTCCACGGCAAACTCTATCACATCACAAATGAAAACGGGGTTGAGAAAGCCCTGCTTGGCAGCTCGAACTTCACAGTTAATGGTCTCGGATACGGGAACAAACCCAATATCGAGCTCAATATCGAGGTTGCCGACGATCGCGACAGGGCAGATCTCCTGGCTTGGTTTGACGAACTGTGGAACGAGGATAAATCCTTGGTTGAGGATGTCAAAGACGAAGTTCTAAAATACCTGGCAAAACTCTATGTGCATAATTCCCCAGAGTTTATCTATTATAAAACCCTCTATCACCTCTTTGAGAAGTTCCTGGGAGAGCAAGCTGACAAGGGGCTGTTAACCGAAAAGACCGGCTTTTTCGACACTGAGATCTGGAACATGCTCTACAGCTTCCAAAAAGACGGTGTGAAAGGGGCGATCAACAAGTTGGAACGCCACAACGGCTGTATTATTGCCGATAGTGTCGGCCTGGGAAAAACCTTTGAAGCCCTGGCAATCATCCAATACTATGAGAGGCTGCAATACAGGGTTCTGGTACTCTGCCCCAAAAAGTTAAAAGATAATTGGACCGTTTACCAATCCATGGCCGCCAACAAACTCAGCCCCTTTACCAGAGACCGCTATTCCTACACGGTTATGTACCACACCGACCTGGGCAGAGCGCGGGGAACTTCGGATGCCAATTCCATCGACCTGGCGAATTTCAACTGGGGCGCCTGGGATCTGGTCGTGATAGATGAGTCGCACAATCTAAGGGGAAATCCGCGGGAAAAGATCGACGAAAACGACGAGTTGAGCTATAACCGGGCTGGATTTCTTTTGCACAAGGTAATCAAAGAGGGGGTGAAAACCAAGGTGCTGATGCTCTCCGCTACCCCGGTCAACACCAACCTGAAAGACCTGCGCAACCAGATACACTATATCACCGAAGGCAGGGACGACGCCTTCTACGAAAGCCTGGGTATAGAAAGTGTCTCCTACACCATGAAACAAGCCCAGAGCCAATTCACAAACTGGGTGAAGAGCAACAAAGCGGGACAAAAGAAAAGCTCGCAACTCTTCAGCGCCCTGGACAGCTCGCTCTTCAAACTCCTTGACGAACTTACCATAGCCCGCAGCCGCAAGCATATTGTCTCCTACTACAAGGATATTGATAAAAAGAGCTTTCCCAAGCGGCTAACGCCGATCTCGGTGAGCACGAATATCGACCTGGAAGGGGATTTTTGTTCCTACGACAAAGTGAATGAAGACATCCAGGCTTACAAGCTTTCCCTCTTCAAACCCTCCAGCTTCGTTCTGGAGGAGTTTAAGGAACTTTATGAGCCAACAGAGAAAGTGAAGGAGTTTTCCCAAGCCCAACGCGAGGATTTTCTGGTTGAGATGATGAAGATAAACTTCCTCAAGCGCCTGGAAAGCAGCGTTCATTCCTATACCCTGACCCTCGGGCGGGCCTTGGAAAAGATCAACAGCCTGCAGGACAAGATCGCCAAATTTGAATCCGGCCAAACTCAAGATGGGGATATTTACTCCTTTGGCGATGAGGACGCGGTTTCACCGGAAGAACAGGATAACAGCGATGATTTCACAGTTGGCAAGAAACTGAAGTTTGAACTAAAACACCTCGATCTGGAGAAATGGAAGGAAGCCCTGAGCAAGGACAAAGACCAGTTGATCTCGCTTTACAACACGGCGAGCCTGGTAACTCCGGACAAGGATGCCAAGCTTGAGGAACTGAAGCAGATCATTACCAACAAACTGAAACATCCGGTAAACAAGGACAACAAAAAGATATTGATCTTCACCGCCTTTGCCGACACAGCCGATTACCTCTATGAGCAGCTCAAGGATTTCATTCACAAAGAGCTTGGTCTCAATGTTGCCCTGGTCACCGGAAGTTCTCATAATAAAACAACCATCAAGCTGCCCAAAGGTTTCCAGAACGACTTCAACGCCATCCTCACCTGCTTTGCCCCTTTTGCCAAGCAGCGCCACAAGATGCCCATCCTGCCCCAGGATGAAGAGATTGACATCATCATCGCCACGGATTGCATCTCGGAAGGGCAAAACCTCCAGGATTGCGACTATGTGGTCAACTACGACATCCACTGGAATCCGGTGAGGATAATCCAGCGCTTTGGGCGTATCGATCGCATCAACAGCCCCAATGCCAAAATCCAGATGCTGAACTTCTGGCCTACCAAAGACCTGGACAAATACATCTCCCTCAAGTTGAGAGTGGAGGCGAGGATGGCTCTGGTGGATATTACCGCCACAGGCGAGGACAATCTCTTCGCCGAAGAGGAATTTGAAGAACTGCTTTCCAACGAAATGAAGTTCCGCGCCAAGCAGTTGAAAAGGCTAAAGGAAGAGGTTATCGACATCGAAGACATGGAAGACGGCATCAGCCTGACCGATTTCACTCTGGATGATTTCCGGGTTGATCTGCTTAACTATATCAAAGCAAACGAAAAAGAGCTGCGCGAAGCCCCTCTTGGCCTGTACACCGTGGTGCCCTCTCCCGACCACGAACTTTGGGACCACTCGGTCAAAGTCAGCCAGGAACACAGGGAAATCATCCGGCCCGGTGTGATCTTCTGCCTCCGCCACAACGAATCTGGCAGGGAATACGAAAAGCTCAACCCTCTCCATCCCTATTTTATGATCTACATCCGCACCGACGGCACCGTCCGTTTCCGTTTCTTTAATGCCAAGCAGATCCTGGATATGTACCGGATCCTGGCCAGCGGACGGCGAAGTCCCATCGAAAGCCTTTGCGACCAGTTCGACCAGGAAACCAAATCGGGCGAAGACATGAGAGCCTATAATGAGCTCATCCAGAAAGCCTTAAAAAGCATCAAAGCCTCCCTTGCAAAGAAAAAGCAGGATCAACTCCAAACCCATGGCGATGCTGTGCTCCCTCCCCTGAAACAACATGACCCCGGCGGTGAATTTGAACTGATTACCTGGCTGATAATCAAATAAGCACCAGAGAGAAGACCTATGAACGCAAAGACAGACATGAAACTTTCCATCCAGGAGGCTTTGAATAACTTTCAAACCCGTCCTTTTGTGGATGCCGCCTACGATTTTTGGAAAGTCCTGGGCTATGAATCCCAGCGTAGATTCGAAGAAGTATCCTATACCTATTCAGAATTTACGGAAGCATTTTCTACCCGCCATCAACTTAGGCCTGTTCAAGCCTTGAAAGAGCGCTGGACAAAGATCAATCTGCACTTTCAACTCACAAATGATGAGATCAGAGAAGCTGGCTCCTTCTCCGTTCAAACGACTATACCGGGGTTTAAAAGTAACTCGGTTGACTCCAATGAGGTTAAGTCGTATATCTTCGCATCAATTGAACTGAAAGGACTTCATGCCACAAGAAAAGAGTTGGTTGCATTAACCAGGGAAATCAACCGCTGCTTCGCGATGCCTGTGCTGCTGCTAATCAAATATGGCGAACTGCTGACTATATCCGTTATCAACCGAAGGCTGAACAAACGCGACGAAACGAGAGATGTCTTGGATAAAGTTAGCTTGGTTAAGGATATCAGATACGCCACTCCGCACAGGGGGCACATTGACATTCTTGAGAAGTTTTGTCTTGGGAACTTGGATGTTTCATCCATCAACCAACTGCATAAAGCTTGGCAGAAACAACTCTCTATCCGGGAACTAAACAGGGAATTCTATAATCAAATCATAGCTTGGTATCGCACTTCCCTTTCTATTATCAGGCTCAAGTTTCAGTGTCAACTGTCTGAAGAAGAGCAAAACGAGACCAAGAAGCACTTTCTGGTCAAATTGCTTTGCCGGTTGATGTTCTGTTGGTTCCTAAAAGAAAAAGGCCTTATTGACAGCAGCATTCTGGAGCTGTTCTCAGACACCGATGTTCCCTATCCGATAGTAAAAGATAACGATAATCCCGAAAGCAATAGCTATTATCGTGGCATTCTGCAGACAGTGTTCTTCGATTGCCTGAACGAGCCTAAGAAAAGTCGTAAACTGGATAAAGGCAAAATTGAAAAATACCTGGATCCTGCACTGGATTTGACTGTTTTCGAAAGAATACCATTTTTGAATGGAGGAGTGTTCAACCGTGACGATGAGTTTTTAGAAGACCACTGCATACTTAACAACAACATAGCAGACTCGGATATCAGCATACCCAACAAGATCTTCTACGGCTGGCAGGCTCCTGGAAACAGGAGATCAGATGATGTTCCCGGGTTGAATGTGATTCTGGGCAAGTTCAAGTTTACCATCGAGGAAAACACACCCCTGGAAGAAGATGTCGCGCTTGATCCGGAACTCCTAGGTATGGTCTTCGAAAACCTTCTGGCTGAACTCGACCCGGACCCCGACATTTCCAGAAACGCTCGCAGAAGCAGCGGCGCGTATTACACTCCCAGGGAGGTCATTGATTACATGGTCAATGACTCGTTGGTGTTGTATCTGGAGTCCAAGGCGAAAGAAAAGGGGCTAATGGAGTATGGAGACAACATCAGATTCCTAGTTTACCATGATGTTGTCAATGCCAATGAGAAGCGTTTTGACGATTTTGTGGTTGACGCCCTGGATAAAATCCGCATCCTCGACCCAGCCTGCGGCAGCGGTTCATTTCCCATGGGCATGCTTCACAAGATCACACGGATACTCAATCTGGTCGATCCCGATAACTCTAAATGGTTACACCTAAAACTGGAACCGCTGGAAGGAAAATATCGCGACGATTTTGGCAAACACCTGAAGGAACACTACGACGACTACTCCCGCAAGATTGGCATCCTGCGTGACTCAATCTTTGGAGTGGATATCCAACCTTTGGCAGTACATATCGCAAAACTGAGATTCTTCATATCTCTGGTGGTTGACCAAAATACAGACTGTAGCAAAGACATTGGAGTGATGCCTCTGCCCAACCTAGAGACCAACCTGATCTGCGCAGATTCTCTCAACGATATTGAAACTGATATATTCGAAGAAATAGTATCTAATGACTTATCAAGAGCGATTGAGGAATACTATCAGGCGGAACATACCAAGGCAGAAAAAGAACAGCTCGCTGAACGTATTTCCACTGAACTTAGCAACTTATACCAAAGCTTCAAGTGGGGTCTTAAAAATCCAAGCAAAGACAGGCTCAAAGTGTTTTGGAAACGATGGTTTATGTATGGCAATATCGCCTGTCCCTTCTTCCATCCCGAATGTTTCTTTCCCAGGGTGATGAAGGAAGGAGGATTCGATATCGTAATCGGTAATCCACCCTATGGAGGCGATAAAATCTCCCCGGAGGTTAGAAGTAGCCTTGGTTTAGGTTCAAATGACCCTTATGGTGCTTTCATCGCCCGCTTCATGAATTTCAACGATTTTCCCACTCCGCTGAAACCGCATGGGGTTTTGTCTTACATCGTTTCCGACACTTTTATGACGATCAAGTCCCACAAAAAATTGCGCAGGCAATTGCTCGACAACTATATCCACAAAATAATCCGCATGCACCCGGACACCTTCAAGCAAGTGGTCAACACCGTGGTAATCCTGTGCCAGAAAGCGGAGCCAGGGTATAGCATACCAGATTCCCATCAATGCCTTATGGTGGATATGACCAACATTAGCATCCACAAGTATCTGGATAAGTTCCTGGAAATCCTGTATGATATTTCAGACGCGGAAAAAGCAGTTGAATACTCCGACAATGTCCATGCCGTGTTCATTTATCACCAAAACATTATCCATAAATGCAGTTTGCTGCCTTTCTTCGTCGCCCCTCCTAAGTTGTTCAGTTTAATGCATGATGTTGGCGTTGATCGGAACCCTAAGAATAAAGCTGAAAGAACTGTAGAGATCAATGGTAAGAAGGTCACGCTTGTCAAACTCTCTGATATTGCGTCGGTAACTCAAGGACTTGCCACTGGCGACAATAAATCGTATCTTTTCCAGACCCCCGAATCTGGACCCACATACAGAAGCATTGAGCCATACCTGAAATATGTCGTTTCCGACGCAGAACTGGAAAAAATATCACAAAATGACAATATCCGCCACAAGATAATCAACCTTGGCTTTCATCAATCACGCTCCGAGCAACCATTTGACCCTGACCGTTGGTTCGGTGGAAAATACATTGTCCCCTATGACAAAGGTGGCGCTTCTTATACAGAATCCGGTTGGCTGCCAAACTACTATGTTAAAACTGATTTCTTCATAGATTGGAGTTCTTGGGCTGTCACTCGAATGAAAACTCTGACTATCAGAGAAAGGGATGGTAAAGGATCAAATGCTATCTGTTCAAGGTTTCAGAACAGTGACACATATTTTAGTAACGGAATAACATTTTCGATTGTAGGTCAATATGCCCCAACATTTAGATACAATAGTAGTTCTGTTTATGATATTAGAGGATCATTAATTAATGTTACAACCCCTTATCTCCAAATAGACAACATTTTGTCTATCCTTTGTTCAAAATTATGTAAATTTATATTCAAGGCATTGATATACCATGGTGTAGCTGCAGAAATAGATGCAATCAAAGAAATACCAATTATCTGTGGAAACAATGATAAAATCATCTCATTAGTCCGTAAGATCATAACAAAACAGATATCTGATAGATACTACGATTATTCAAGTAATGAACAAAGGCAAATAGATAAAATCATCTATGAACTATACGGTCTGTGTGATCAAGATATTGAGCTTGTGGAACAATGGTATGCCCGACGTTATCCCCGTTTGGTTAACAATGCGTTATTGGATGATCAGGAATCCCTATAAGCACCATAACTGGGAAGATGTTCTCTTCCGGGACAGTTATAGCCTCTACGGCATCAAGGGTAGATACGCTCAAAAACTGATTGCGTCTATGCTTCCCGATGATAAGGCCATCTATTATGACCCTCATAAGCGTTCCTGCATGGGAGTCTTGGAAGTTGCCCGCGAACCTTTTCAGGATTTTACCGCTTGTGAAACGCAACGTCTGTGCGTGGATTTCAAGCCCATCAAAACCTTGGCGGAACCCGTTGTTCTTTCTGTCCTCAAAGAAAGTGATCTTTTCAAGGGTTCCCTGTTCCTGCGCCAACCCAGGTTTTCAATAACAGAGATTAGCCCTGCTCAGTTTCAGTTTATATTCATAACGTAACGATAGTACCAAGGAGGTATGCACACATGAACTGCGTTGTTACAGAATGTCCGATATGCCGCAACCCACTGAGTGAATCACCCATAGGGACAGATTACAATAATAATTTCCATTTCCGCTGTGCCTATTGTGGTGAATTTGAGATCAATGGCTTTAGGATGGTAAGTCATTTTAATATTAATAAACCAGGAGTCAAACCAGCCAGAGATAAGGAGCTTTGTATTGCGCTCAGGCATCTTTACGAAGAATCGAAAATTATTTCGAAAATAACAGACCACCAAGACATCGACAAGATAAAGCAAAGCGTGAGATTTCCCTCCGGTCCACTTGAGTTGATAGATATCCTATTGTTATATTTACATAAGCATATCACTCGAGTCGATCAAGTGAAAGCCATTGCGGAAACTGACTGTCCCTTGCTGTTTATGCATGACAAACAAGAACTGTATTACTTAGTCAGATTCGCAAAAAACATAGGGTATGTTGATTCTAATGATAGTTTTCTCGCTAAGACATATACTCTCAGATTAGAGCTAAAAGGCTGGGAGCGAATCAGCCAGATTGTCTCGGGTAGTGTGAAAACAAAACAGGTCTTTGTGGCTATGAAATTTGGAGATACAGAACTGGATAGCGTATATGAGAATGGAATACGGAAGGCAGTTGGTTCACTTGATCTGATACCATACCGTGTTGACAAAGAAGAGTATAACGACAAAATTGATGATAAGATTATTGCAGAGATTAACAAATCCGATTTCCTTATAGCGGATACCACAATCCCCAATATCAACGTCCACTTTGAAGCCGGTTATGCGATGGGCCAAAGAAAACCGGTGATCTGGTGTTGTAAAGAAGGAACTCAAATATCTGATATTTTTGACACAAGACAGTACAAACATATTATCTGGGAAAACGCTGAAGATTTGGTCGAGAAATTGACCAACAGGATAAAAGCAACAATCCTGGACGTCTGAATGCAAAGCAATATCATGTAAATCAAGGAGGTTATAATGTCAAGTCAGGCTAAAGTGTTTATCGTGAAATACGCAAGCAAAGCGGATTACAAGGTCTATTTTGTAAAATATGCATCGCAAGAGAAAAACGCCCAAATAATAGCCGGAGGCAAGCTGGTTAAGTATGAATCACAAGCAAATGTAAAGGTCTTTATCGTGAATTATGCAAGCCAGGCTGATATCAAGATCATGCACGAGCACTTCCCCAAATAAATACCTCGCATAGCTCATCGCTTGAAGCCACTATATATGACAGTCCAGAATGATCTGTTATTAAGGCTCAAGTTGATCTCTCGGGATCGGTTTGAAAGACCCGATGCATATTCCTCCCTCAAAAGGTCTGTATATCAAACAATAGAGAAGCACGGTGTGTTATCATCAACCCAGATAGCAGATTCAATGCAACTTCCCATTCGTTCAGTTAGAAGATACTTGGAGTCTTTAACTCAGAATGGCCTTGTATCCCGTGAGGGTAGGGGCCCATCCACAGTTTACCGAACTACAAAGTAATCCGGCCAAAAAGCGGCCAAACTGGCCGGAAATGGGGAGTATTGTATAAAAAGACTGGATCCTGGGTCAAGCAAGCTTGCCCATGATGACGCGGTATGTAGTCTGTTGGGGTTTGTTTCGTGGGCTGCCGAAGTCTGTTCGGCAGAGGCAACGGAGTTGCCTGTTTGGGAGAGACCTCCGGTCTCTGTGGCAAACGGACTTTGCCACCCCTGGGTACTGGATCCCGGCTCTATACACCCCACCAAACCGCTACGCGCTTTGGCGAGGACCCCGGCAGGCCGTGATGACGCGGTTTTTGGGTCTTGTGTGGTTTTTTGAAGCTGGACGCTTGTCCTTGTATACTGTTTTAATTCGTGTTAATTTGTGTAATTTGTGGATGTTTCTTTTAAAAGACTGGATCCTGGGTCAAGCTATCCCACCCCAACGGATCGTAACCGATCCGTCGAGGACCCCGGCTTGCCCGGGATGACACTGTATATAGCTTGGTGGACTTGTTTCGGGGGAAGCTTTCCACCTGCAAAGATCCTGTCATCCGCGTTCTATCTCTTTTTTACAATCACCACGACACCACCTCACCACGAAGGTCTCCTTTCCACCTTTCCACCTCAAAGGAAGCCCCGATATTTGCATGAAGCCTTTCTAATCTCTGGGCACCAAAAATTTTACTTGCCTTGTTATCGCACTGTCAATTAGTGTGACCTCAAGGGTGTCACGGGCTGAGATCATTCCCGTGGCTGCCCCTGAATCCGATAAACCTGTAAGGAGGATTATATAATCCATGTGGACTATAATTAAGCGTTGGGGGCTGTTTTTGACGGTCAACATCCTGGTGTTGGCTGTCTTGGGTTTTATCATGCAGATCGTGGGCGTGAAAAGCTCGGACTGGATCGGGCTGCTGGTTTACTGCGCCATCTTCGGCTTTGCCGGAGCGATCATTTCTCTGCTTTCCAGCAAAGCGATGGCGAAGGCATCCTACAGGATCACCCCGCTCACCCGGGAAACAGCCCGCGGCAAAGAGCTTTACCTCTTTGATACGATAGAGAAAATGGCCGCCCACAAAGGCATCAGGATGCCGGAGTTTGGCATCTACCAGGCGGCGGACAACAACGCCTTTGCCACCGGCGCGTCCAAAAACAGATCCCTGATCGCCTTTTCCAGCGGGATCATGCAAAACCTGGATGAGGAGGAACTGGCTGCCGTGGCGGGGCACGAGATGACGCATATCACGGAAGGCGACATGGTCACCACCACCCTGCTGATGGGCACCATGAACACCTTTGTGCTCTTTCTGGCCAATATCATCGCCGCCCTCCTGAGCGGCAGAAGAGGCAGAAACGATGATGACGGGGCTTCGGCCGGGATGATGTATTCCGCCAGCCAGGCCGCCATCGCGATGATCATCCAGAACGTGCTGATGATCCTTGCCAACATCGTGCTGGCAGCCCACTCGCGCCACCGGGAATACAAGGCGGACGCCGGTTCTGCCGCCCTGACCACCCCCGGCCACATGATCACCGCCCTGGAAAAGATCAGCAAAGCTTACGTGCCTTCGCGCCGCAAAGACGCCTATGCCATTGCCAAGATCAACAACTTCAGCCCCCTCTCCCTGTTCGCGACGCATCCGCCGGTGGAGAAGAGGATTGAAGCCCTGCGTAAGATGATGGTGTGAACAAGAGATTCATCCTCCGGATAGAAAAGCTGGCTCTGGGCGGTTTTGGCCTGGGCTTTCACGAGGGCAAGGCGATCTTTGCCCAGCGGATGGCGGTCGGCGACCTGGCGGAAGTGGAGCTGATCAAGGAACGCAAGGACACCGCCTTTGCCAGGCCCCTGCGTTGGCTGGAGCGGGGCAAGGGAGTGCAGGAAGCGGACTGCGCTTCCTTTGACCTGGACGACCCCTGCGGCGGCTGCGATTGGCTGATGCTGGACTACCCGGCGCAGTTGGCTGCCAAGACCGAACTGGTGAGGGAATTGCTGCAGCCCCTGGCCCCGGATTTGAAGATCGGCGCCATGCCCGCTTCGCCAAACCCCATAAACTACCGCAACAAAGCCTTTCTGCCCGTGGGTTCCGGCGCCGATGGCCTCTATTATGGCATTTACGCGCGCTGGTCGCACAGGATCGTCCCCCATCAGCGTTGCGTCCTGCATCCCCAACTCTTTGACACCATCGCCCAGCGTTGCCTGGAAATCTGCCGGAAAGCGGGTGTGCAGGCCTACTCTGAAGCCAGCCACACCGGCACTTTGCGCCACATCGGCCTCCGCTGCAACAAGGATCAAAGCTCGGTGCTGCTGATCCTGGTGACAAGGGGAGCCAAGCTGCCTTTTTCCAACCTCTTTGTGAAGCAGATCACCGCGGAGTTCCCCTGCATCAGCGGCATCGTGCAAAACATCAACCGGGAACGGGGAAACGTGATCCTGGGCCCGGAAGACAAACTGCTGTATGGCAATCCCTGGCTCTTTGACGAACTGGCGGGCAAACGCTTCCGAATCCACTACCGCAGCTTTTGGCAGATCAACCGCGGCACCGCGGAACAGATCATCGCCCGCCTGCAGAAACTGATGGGCGGCGCGGGACTGGTCTTCGACGCCTACAGCGGAATCGGGGCGCTGGGGCTGAACCTGGCCGCGCAGGCAGAACGCGTGCTCTGCGTGGAGGAATGCCGGGAAGCGGCACTGGATGGGGAACTGAACTCCGAACTGAACGACCTGGCGAACGTGGACCATCTCTGCGCCAGAGTGGAGGACGCCCTGCCCGCGCTGCTTTCAGACCAGCAAAGCAGCCCCTGTAAAACGCCGGATGTGATCATTCTGGACCCTCCCCGTTCCGGAGTGAAGCCAGCCGCACTGCAAGCCATAATCGACACGGGTATCGAGCGGATATTCTATCTAAGCTGCGCGCCCATGACACTGCACAGGGACCTCAAAATCCTGCTTGGCAGCGGGCGTTACAAACTGGAAGGCATCCAACCCTTTGACATGTTTCCCCAAACCTGGCACATTGAGACACTGGCCTGGTTGAGCCGCGTATGAGGCAGCTTGGCGTCCTGTTGCTTTGTTTGTTCCTGCTGTCCTGCAATTTGGCCAGCAGTCCCGAAGACATGGACAAAATCCGCATCGAGGATATCCTGAAAGGCATTGCCCGCGATTTCTGCTGGAAAGACATTGAGGGCATCATGACCCAGGTGCATCCGGACTTTTACCACAAAGGGATGTATGGCTTTCAACTGCGCGGGCTGTGGCAGGACCGTATGGCACGCTTCGACCTGCTGGACGTGGAAGTGCGGGATATTGACCTGGCTGGCTCCCGGGCAACCGTGAGCATGAAGCTGACCTTCACGGCCGCGGACAGCACTCTCAGCTATCTGGATCCCGACACCGAGGGCGACGCTTCCTATTTTTACCGGGAAGATGGCGTCTGGTTTCTCTGTGGCAATCAACAGAATTTCAAGTAGGGATTCAGACTTATGCGTTGCCCCGAGCCAAGAACCGGAGACAGGGCTTCCAAGCTCCGGTAATCCATCATTCTATTTCGTTTGCATACAACTGGATCTCTTTTTCACCACTTCACCTATCCACGGCCTGATCGTAGCACCTATATTATATAGAGGGGGATTGCCCTCATTTGATTCCCGGGTTCCGGCGTGGGTCTTCCTGGGGTCAACCTTATAATTTATAAGGATGACCTAAGGATGATGGCATAAAATCAAGTAGCAGCAAAGGAGGGCGGTATGAAGGATTATGCGGAATGTAGTGGTTTATTTATGCGGTTGTCAAGTAAAGGGCTGCCGAAGTCTGTTCGGCAGAGGCAACGGAGTTGCCTGTTTGGGAGAGACCTCCGGTCTCTGTGGCAAACGGACTTTGCCACCCCTGGACACTGGATCCCGGGTCAAGCCCGGGATGACACAGTATATATCCTGGTGGACTTGTTTCGGGGCTGGCTGAAAGGCCTTCTTATTTTACCATAGTAATCCGTAAATCAGTCTAATCCGTCAATCCGTATAGATTTGCATGCCAGGCATCATACGGATGAAACGGATTACACGGATTAACGGATAAATCGTTTTGCCCTGTTCTATCTCATTGCTAACGACACCGTTTCACCGTTCCACTTTACTATGCCATTTCAAAAGACTGGATCACGGCTCGCAGGCCGTGATGACACGGTTTTTTAGCCTACTGGTGTTCGTTTCGGGGAACCTTTCCACCATTTCACCTTACCACCTTTCCACCTCAAAACACCTTTTCCACGGATATCATAAGAGAATGTCAGATTACAAATAGCGTAAAATAGTCTGGTGAAAGCAAATTGGTATCAGGCAAGGAAAAAAGGATTTGACAATATTGCGCAGTTGTAAGGTGATGCAATTTAATGTAAGTTACTAAATTGAAAAAGCATAGGAGTAAGCGTATGAAATTGTACATACGTGTTTTCGGACTGATGCTTGTCCTCGCTCTGGCTCTGGCCGGATGCAAGGTTTCAACAGGCAAGGATCAGAACG
>Ga0208459_1002616_pt1 | contig 14922 bp, 11 predicted proteins | sample AD_UKC087_MetaG_FD_184433 | JGI IMG/M metagenome (GOLD analysis project Ga0208459, IMG submission 184433) | Active sludge microbial communities of municipal wastewater-treating anaerobic digesters from USA - AD_UKC087_MetaG (SPAdes) (version 2) | ecosystem: Engineered > Bioreactor > Anaerobic >... | reverse complement strand
ATATATTCAAACTTGACTTAGATCGAACACTTTTGTAAAGTAGAGACGGCAGGGAAAGAATCATAAAAAGGCCGTTCGGATAAAATCGGATTTAGTGTTCGAATAGATTGGATTATATACCTTTATCTGCATAACGGCAAGAGAACCCATCGAATGTAGTGGGCTTTGGAGGATTGCCATAGGCATACCCTTAAAGGAGTAAAAGGTAACAGGGATATGGCTCTCCGAGCACCGGTAGATTACATCGCTTGAGAAACTGATGCCATTTGTCTGTATGGAAATATTTTTAACCTGATGAAATGGCATCTCCACAATATTTCTTCTCTGCTCCCGCACGACCAGACGGTTTGATGTCTTGCCCACAAACACGCCCGGGGTGGAAATTCTTACCTCGGAACGGTCAGAAATCTTTCTGACATATTTGTTTTGCTGGGCACTTTGCCGCTTTGCCTGAGCCGCAGGATCAGGAATTGAGGGTTCTCTCTGCACCGATTCATCCTGCTTCGGCGGCAGGGATTGCATTTCACTAAAAAGCGTTTTAAAAATATCCTGTTTTTCTTTTGTCGTGCGGGTAATGAAGAGGCTTATCTTTGACGCAAGGGCGATTGCGTCATCCCATGAAGCCACTATCTTCCGTTCAACGAAAAAGGCAAAGAGAAATTTCAGTCGCTTAAGAAGATGCTGATCAAATTTGTGAAACTGATCAATAGGATTGATAAAACCATAATACCGTTTCGACCCCTCAACACTCTCATTCAATCGTTTTATGGTTAATTCCGGGTCGAGCTGAGAAATTTTATCGGTAAGCCAGTTGAGTCTTCGGAAAATCTTCGATTCTTTCGGATGGCTGATGCGCCGCAAGGCGTCCTTGAAATAGACGCCAAGAAAGGCAAAACCATGGTCTATTGACTTGAAGGGATAAGGATTATCGTTGAGTCTAAGTTTTAGGGTTTCTTCGAGATACGATTTTAACCGTTCATAGGCGATGTACAGCCTGTCTTTCGTTTCAGCAAGAATGATGAAGTTGTCGCTGTAGCGCACATATGAATATCCCTGCGTGACAGCCACATCATCCAACTTGTGAAGGTAGATGTTTGAAAAAAGCGGCGAGACAATCGACCCCTGGGCTATTCCCTCATCGGGTGCATCCCATTCGCCCCTTGCATTGATGATGCCTGCATTCAGCCAGAGATTGACCAGGTTGATGATTTCCGGTTCGCTGATTTTGAGACCGACCTCATCAACAAGTATTTTGTGGTTGAGGTTGTCAAAGAAGTTGTCGATATCAAGGGTGACAACCCATCGTAAGCGAGCAGATGCAAGATAATGCTCGACCCTTTCGATGGCGCGGACAGGGCCCTTTCCCTTGCGGTATGCGTAGCTGCAATCCATAAATGAAGGCTCAAAGATTGTTTCAACAACCTGAATAAATGCCTGTTGAACGATCTTGTCCTTTACTGCGGGCAGAGAAAGGGAGCGCCACTCATTCTCCTCGTTGAATTTGGGAATCTTTCCCTGTGCGTAAGGGATGGGCACATAGCTGCTGGACTTCAGTTCCTTGATAAGGGAATCGATGGTCTTCTCTATGTCTGACTCTATCTGTGACGGCGAGAGCCCATCGACCCCGCCAGCCGCATTCTTACGGAGCACCCGTTGCCACGCTGCTTCCAGATTCTCACGAGCTATAATCCTGTCAAATGTAATTCCCAATGTTCGACCTCACGGAGTTATTAACCGCCTCATTATTGTCCACACTCTGTCATTTCCGCGCCTGGCTGCCGAACAGGCAGGTACAGGCATACCCTTTATTTTCCTTTCTGGGAATGCGTCTCAATGGGAGAAAGAAATGAGTGATCTCCTTCTCCCATTCCTTTTCGAATTCATCCTGTACTCCTCAGGCAATCCGGATAAGCTCATTGCTTTTTTTGTTCATTCGAATGGACATTGTATCTCTCCCTTTAGATATTCATCCAACAATTAGCTCGTACTGACCGAAACCAAAACTTGTCTTCTTGCCCACATGAACATGCTCCCCCAGCACAAGAAAGGGCCAAAAGGGCGTTAAATCGCCTTCAAAAGCTATTTTGCCCAGACGTCCCCCCATGGGCATCCAGCTTTGTTGCCGGCTTGAATAGCGCTGTGATAATACACGATCAAGGCTGTTAGATAAGGTCTGTACGGTATCTGCTTTGCGGCTTAAGCTTGTGAAGTCAATATCGGAGCAATCAATATCACAGTGGATGTGGGCCAGAGTAACCACCCTTCTCAGAAGGCTTCTGAAGAGCAGACCGAAGCTCACGTCCGGATAGCGCCCCTTTTCTTTCAGTTCCAGAGGGGTAATGAAATTAAAAGCGCAACGCGAAGGCGGCTCAAGATCGCAGACTTCAATCGCTGTCAGTGGCGGAGCTATCCGCCGGAACTCATTGTCGCCCGAACGGTAAATCGTTGTGCCACCGCTCTTTCCAATGCTCTCCATGCGGTCGAGGAGCAAGCTGACAGATCTGTTTCCCAGTCCCTGCTGCCCCATCTGGATAAAAGCTGCCGCGAAATATTTCAGATAGTCTGTAGCTGTCCCGAAAAGAATCAGTTCAAATACCAGTTCGTCTCCCCTCCGGTAATGATCCCGCCCGTCCTGGGGAGGCCTGAGGATATATGGGCGCACAATCTCGCCCTTGTTACGCAGAAATGCATCATCGTAGCTTCCCTTCGTTTCAAAGGCATATACATAGAAACAGTTACCCGCCGTAGGGCATTCTTCGCACCGCATGCCTTCTATCACGCACATAACCTGACGGAAGGCATGACCAAAGCTGCCCCGAATCGCCGACCCCTTGAAACCGATCAGATGTATGTCCCCCAATACTTTCATTGTTAGTCGATAGCGAGCAAAACGGAATTGGCTGAATAGGTTATATTCAGCGCTATTTGTAAATTGTGTCCACGTCATGTTCGGTAGTCCCTGTAATCCCCCTGCCGATAGTGGCGGGCATTAAAATACGTTTCACCCTTTAAAAAAGATGGTGCTCCATCTGCTGGAGGCTTTTTATAGCTTCCTCGGCTAAATTATGTCGCCAGTCAAAATCAGATAAACTATATTGTTCTAACAAGTCATCTACTATGTTCCAAAAAGCTCTATTCTTTGTTATTTTGTCAATTTCCGTTTTCGCAAAACCCTCTCCTCTATGGATGAAGGCATTCCTTTCTTCACGGAAATGTTCTGTTGAGTCAAGGGCGGTCTTGATTTTTCTATGCAAATCTTTTTCATCATTATTTAATGCTTTCCCTTTTTCCTGACAATAAGCTCGAGCTGAATTTCTTATCAGAAAAGAACTCCAATGGAAAGGAGGATCGGTGTTCAAATTCATTCTTTTTTTGCCTGGATAATCCCTGTCTAGTTGTGATAGCCTGCCGCTATCATACTGTTCCTGCCCACTAGGAAGGCTGGCTATAAACATCGTAGGGTCAAGGATTTTGAGAAAACCTATAGCAAGCACTTCAGATAATGACAAAAAGACGACGCCCGCATAAATGTATTGTTCGCGTTTGAGTAAATCACGATATCGTATCAGGTATTTACAGACTGTATTGTTGTTTGTCTCCTTCATGAGTTTTAGCAGATTAGCAAGATTATCTTTGCTACTATATATTGATAGTAAAGATTTTATATTTTCGTCTACAACATGATAATCTTCATCCATCCATTCGCAGGCAAGTTTGATTAGCTCGAACCCTATTTCAGCCGAAGCTTTTTGTTTTTTAGTAAATGTTGGCAGTAAGCTCAACGCACCATGAAAATCAAGCTTCACAACCCGTTCAATAATTTCTGTTTTTTTAGCATTAAACGTCTTTAGGTCATGGATACGGGTTGGCTGCACATCTGCCGTTGCCTGGTCCTGATCAAGAAGAATGGTCTGGTTGCGAAAATATGCAAAGAATATTTCTTCACAATACCTGGAAATATCAGTGATGCCCGCGGCAATAGCCAAAAGGATTTTGTGATCTTTGTCTATTTTTTGGACAAAATCCTTGCGGACCCACTTATCGAACCATTGGAAGGCAAATTCTTTTGTAAGACCATATTGGACCTCGGGAACATCCTCAAATATATTTTTTAAATGAAGAATCGCATTGATTCCATACATTTCCTTAATGCTCTCAAAATTGGCTTTAATGATTTCCGCTGTATAGAATGCCTCTTTTTTTACATAATCCTTGATTTTCTTTTCACCTCCCGAATAACCGGATCTATCCGTGTAAATCAGCCAGACATCCGTTAAGCCTTTGTTTCTTGCCAAAGCTTTCTCCAGTAACGGAAAAGTTACTTTGATTTTGTCATCGGATAACAATGTTGTATAGTCTTTACAAAACCGCGGCTCAATCTGTTCGTGCAATTTAACGTCATATTTCACCCAGACAACTCCATAGGTATTATTTTTTATGTCATGTTGCAAGGCATTAACGGCGTTTCCAATGTCATAAGCTTTTTTCCCGTCGGACGACAAAACCTGCATGTCTCTTTGTCCTATTGTAAGAATAAGGGTTTTCATAAATGTTTTCTCCTTTTGCCTTTAGAAGGCTGCTTACCTTGTCCGGTTTATTTCGGTTTTTCTTGTTCCTTATAGCCTCTCCTTGCCTTGAAGTCTTCGTTGCGGCAATCTGTGTGCCAGTTTGGAATGGTATATATATTCTTTTTCTTTTTATCCGGTGCTGTAGGATAACTTTTCTTGTTGTAGCTCAGGGTTAGAAACTTCTTCATTTCATCCAATCTTTCTTTATCAAATTGCATTTGGGATCTAATCTCATGATCTTCATCAATAGTGTCCACAACAAAGCTGTTCGTTCCCTCCTCGTACCGGAAACACTTCAGTCTATTAATAGTGATTTGAATTGCCCCCATGCCATAATTCTTTCCATAGCCGATCTGGTGGCAGAGAATTTCCTTAGCTTCAATTGCTGTGATAAAATCTTCTATATTTTCAGTCTCTTTAACACAATGATTGTTTTTACCCAAGGTCAGGGCAAAAACAAGAAGCTGAAGCTCTTTTTTTGTAAGGTTTTCAAAATGAACAGTAAATTTGAACGAAGGAAACGATATGAGGTCACCTTTTTTTTCAGGAACAAGCGGGCCATGGGCGCGAACAAGAAAATCCTGGGACCTGTCATCATGCTGTAAGGTATGATGATCTCCTGCTTTCCAATCCTTATAATACATCTTTTGGCCGGAAAGCTTATGCCCAGCGTCAAAATCTTCACGAACCGGGTCGCCATACGTGTTCAACGGCAGGGGACTGTTCAGGTTTTGCATGTCTTGCTGCACATAGAACTCATACGCTGTTGATTTCGGTGAACCGGGTCGGGGCAGTATCATTGTTCCATTGGTTTTACCACCACTTTGATAAAAAGCAAAGTTGAATCGAATCTTTCCTGATTTGGCTGACCATACTTTCTGCAATCCATCTTTTTTAAGACGGTCGTAGGCTTCTTTGGAAAGCCTGTATTTTTTGTCATCTGCCACTGAATACCCGAACACCTCCCTCATCAGGCTCAGGAGGGGGCGACTAACAGGGTTGCCATGTTCGTCTTTCCCTTTTGCAAACTCGCCCTCTACCCACCCCACGCTTGGAGTCTCCCCCACGGTGCGCCTGTAAGCCCACCGGTAGCGAAAATGCTTACCAAAGGTCAGAATTTTTTGTGTGCCCTCTTTATATTCGAAAAACACGATATTGCCAACCTCCAAGGGCCACTTTTTATTCATATTTCTTTTAATTCTATCAATATTAAAACCATTCCGGTTCGATTGGGGATGCTCTTTCAGCGCTTCATCGGTCGTCAGCGCTGCCAGCGTTTCGTTGTATAAACTGATTGTATCCGCGTCGATGGTGAAGATTTTTGGCGTCTTCCCGGCTGGGTCTGGGTAGTTTTCCGCCAGAATTGCGAAATAGTTGTGATGGGAATGTTGCCCCTGAAATGTGTTGGCAAATGTTCCATGGCCATCAAGACCATCCTGGTAAGGAAAAAAACAGAGGTCTCCGCTTCTATCGCCTGTGTTTTTTATTTTCATCAAAGTTCCAAAGTTGAGATAGTATTTTTCGGTCTGTGGTATAGATGTCGACAGATCAGAGACTTTAACCGTCCCGGTATTATAATAAAACCCGTAAGGCCCTTCCATTTTAGTAACCTCAACAGATTCAATCTCCCCAGCATTAGTGACTATATTGCTGATAATTCCATATCCCCACTTAATGGTTGCCTGTTCAGGCCGTATATTCGGCCGGAAAGTATATCGTCTGTTGTTGACCCTTGTCATGGGAATGCCCAGATACGCGCTCACAAAAGCGGCTATGCATCCCTTCAATGTGTGCTCTGATATGACATGCTTTCCGTCAATCTTTAATGGATATATGTCTGTCCTCTCCTTGCCGTTCTCCGTAACGGTTTGTTGTGTATTGCCGGGGATAAGGGGTGAAAGGGCACGCAGGGTGCATTCCATACGGCCGGTGTATACCTCTCCTTCAGGGTTATCGAAGGGCTGGGCAACTACAAGCTCAGCCCCACACCCCTTTACCGGAACAAAGCCGTAGGGCAGTTTAACCAATTTATCCTGTATAAATTCTCTCATAATGGTTTTATCCTCCATGTGGCATCATCATTATTGACAACAAGTGTTTCAGTCTCAGGAAGGGTTTCTAGAACTCCAAGTTCAACGGCATAGGTAAAGCGGTCCTTTTCGTTTTTGATTGTTTTGCATTCCTTGCTGTCACCATCGGACGTATTTTCGTGAACCAAATATTTCATCTGTTCATCATTGAAAATGCATGTTAACTGCCATGTTGCCGTGAAGAAAATCAAACGGCACGCGTCTGTCAGGTCAAGAGCGGCATCATATTTAGTGCGAAAAAAACCGTTGTTTTCAGGTGCTTTTTGCGTCGTGGTGAGGTTATTCCGGACAACATTTACCCGAGATGCCGACCACCTGCGTTCTCCCATAACCATGACATCACCTTTGTCTTTTAGTTTCTCTTTGATTTCGTTAAGCTCCATATATTGGTAGTTGTAAGTCATCATTAGCCCTCCGTTCTTTTCATTCCCTTCAAGGTGAAAGCCGGGTAACTGCTCCCTGCACCGAGACTGATCAGTTTGTTAGCAATACCCTGTTCAAGAAGCCCCCGAACTTGATCCCACTTATTGTTATTTCCAACCGGTATGCGTACCTTCCCTTTAAATGTACCATGGAAGAGGCGTTCCTCGTTGAACTTGCCCCCGCCGTAAACAGCGCGTGTCAGTTCGTCCTCTGCGTGACGCTCAACCGGCTCAAGGTATTTAAGGTATCCAGCTTTATCTGAAGGGTTTCCTTCAAGGATCAAATCTTCTATCAGAAAGAAGCCCCCGCTTTCTTTCCCTTTTTCTTCTATACCAAAGAAATCAAGCAAATTTTTATTGTAGCGTCGGACAAATGCCTTGAAAGCGCCTTTTACGGATGACCCGGGGATAAAGAGTCGTCTGCCGTCATGAATGAAGGTCAGATCCACTTCGTTCTTCTTCAGGCTGAAGGCATGTTGACCGCCTTTTATGAGAAGGGCGTCTATGCCGCATTCATTGCTTATTTTTACTTCCAGTTCATAGACGAGGTATCGCTGTTTCTGATCTGTCGGTCTTACTTTGGGCAATACATCGTCCCATTTTGCTTCTTTCGATTTTGGCAGTTCCGTAAGACGAGTCTTACAATAAACTTCATGGTTTTCTTTGGTTATCTTAAATTTTTTAGCTTCCGTCAGCGTGCACCATCCCAAGCCGGCCGCGGAAAAGGCTCCGACAGCAACACCCTCTTCCTTCCATGACCAGGCAACAGCATCAACCCATTTCCCGATTTTTTCAAGATCATCGTCATTGAGATTGCGGTTCTCTACGCCGATCAATATATCGATAGACAACTCATGCGGGGCGATCTCCCATTGGGCAAACTTCGCCCCATCGGCAGCCGCCCGTGTTGCCGGTTCGATCCGAAGACGGTCGCGAAGGTTCTTCACCACGTTGTCACTGTACCAACTGCGGAACCACAGGAGAGAGGCCGTCTTTTCCGTTTTGGCATCATCTCCCGTTATACGCTTGAAAAGATCATCATTTTCAATATCCTTTACGACATCTCTCAAGGTAGCAATAAATATCCCGGCGAGGGAGGAACCCGGTATGGCAACCTTGCCCAGTCCATTTTCAAAAATCCCACCGGCGCCAAAAAACAGATCGAAATCACCGCTCCCTATGTGCAGCGGTGTCGCAGGTTTTAATGTAAAACTATACAGTCCTTTCATGGTTATCCCTCCGTCCTTATGGAACGCAATGCCAGAATGAGTTCCTGTCTGAAGTCCCTGTCAGTGATATCAATTTTTGTTTTATAATAAGCAAGCAATAATGCATTAAATGCCTCTATTTGTTCCCTTGATGATGTATTCTCTTTAAGATCTGTGATTTTATCAAAAAAATCGGAAAGCTGTACGTTGCTTTCTAATATTGAAATAAAATTACCCAACTGACTCTTGCTTAGTCTTTTAGACTTGCTCTGTATTTTTTTGTTCAGTTCATCAGCAAGTTTTTTCTGGTTTGCAATCAATAAAGCGTTCTTTTCCGCCCTTTTTTTCAAGCGTTCCTGTGTGTCGCAGAATATGCTCCAAGCTGCCCCGGTCTCTTGCTTTGTTTTTGTCGTGGTCGTATATGTATGGATTGGATGATTAATAGCAACACGTCCGAATCCTTCATTTCTTCTAAAACCGAGGCCATTTTTTTGCCATGAAGTGAGTAAGTCGCTAAGTTTTTTGCGATTCTCAGACGAAATATCATTTTTGACCTTGAAGGCAAAACAGCTTCCCTTCATTATCGCCTCGTCAGAAAAACGTCTGATTCCGGAAAGACCGCTGTAGGATTGAATTGTGCGGCTTCCTGTGAGCATATTCAGTGTTTCTATTGATTCGGGAGGAATCCCGGCCATTGCGGCAACAAATTCTTTTGACATAGTTGTCAGGGGCCGTAGTTTGTCGTCAAGGAAAATTACATCGCCCAAGCAGGTAATAGTAAAACCCTTATCTATTCCGGCGATGGAAGAGGCATCATCATTCAGAGAAAAATATTTTTTCACCACTGCCGGCTTTCCTCCTCTGCCGACAAGAAAAGGGGTTGTCCCGCTAACCCATGGAGAATAATCCTTAACAAAAGCTTTACACAGTTCCTGTGATTCAAAGGATATCCTTCCGATAAACCTTGTGCCTTTGGGTATTATCTCCTGGAGAAAGACTGAGTTATCAGTGGTTGTTTGACTCTTCACGTCTATCTGATTGCGAAGGATAGTCTGTTTGCCGACTTTGTAATAAGTTGATTTGCTGATATCGGCCTTATCCTCAAGGATATAGCCTTCCCCAAAGCTCTTGTCGCTGAATCCCTGCAATGCCCCTTCGTTTTCCGGCAGCAGGGTATCCCTTGTGGCAAGATCAGCAACCGTACGGCCTGTTACGCCATTTGTAAGTATCCAGGGCGGCACTTTCTTTAGGTTTTCATCACTGTCATCCGGAGGACGCTGGTCTGTTGATTTCTTTTTTCGCAGAGAGAGGGGAACAGGGATGATATCGGGCCATTTGTCGGGAAGAGTGTCTTTGGGTAAGGGGTAAAAATTGGAGACAGAGCATTGATCGTCATCGAGGTATTTTTTGTCCCACTTTTCCTGCTGTACAAGGGGCGCCCGAAGCATCCCCAGTATCATGGTGCCGGGAATATAGTCAAGGGACCGCATAAGGTTTCCCGTTTGCCCCGATTCGGAGATGGTGGTATCTGCGGCCAGTTCCAGTATGAGGCAGAGGCTCTTTACCCCTTCTTCAAGCTTGATATCGATTTCTGACATAGACATTCTTTCTGATTTGTTTATCGTGCAATGGACCAAGCCGTTTCCCCGGCGCCTTCCTTTGCCGATTGCCTTCAGATTTCTGATCGATAATTCAAGGAATTTCTTGACTGATTTGGCTATTTCTTCATCAACATTTAAAGTAAAATTAAGGGTTATATCAAAACGAAGCCCTGCGGCTCCAAATTCAAAGGTGCGTAAAGACGTGTTTTTTGCCCTCCTCTTTGAATGTTCAATAGCGGTAAATGAGTGCAGCAGAAGAGGGTTATCATTGGCGGTGATTGCAGTAATGCGAAGGTCAAGGGCGTTCATCTGTTTATATTTATAGACAAGATCAAAGGCCTGATCGAATTCCGCTTTGTAGATTTGGCAAATCTCACGGCCAGACTGCTTCAGAAGCCCCTTTAATGTCTCTGCCCGAAGGACAGGGATACCGTCATCATCTTTTAACTGACCGTCATCGTAAAGGCCGATGCTGCCGAGTCCGTCGCCAATATGGAAATCTTCAAGAGTTTCAATTTTAAAATCTATTTTCAGTCGCTCCATGCTCTATTCTCCTTCTGCTTTAGTTGTTCGGTAGAATTCACACAGTTCTATAACATCAAGGGCTTGTGAACAACGAATCATTTTGTCGTCAATCGTTATCTCTTCTTTTTTGAATTGAAGGGCACCATCATCTATGCCGAGCTGTTTCATCTGATATTCGGCCATGGGCCTGCCTTGTCGCAGAATGGTCCGCAAGGCCTTGTATTTGTTCATGCCGCGCTCCTCATCACCTACTTTTTTGACGATTTCACGGGCATCATTGCATAACTTGCCGGCTTTTTCTACGATACATGGACGGCAACTCAGAATGTCAACGAAGGTTTTACCATCTAAATCATAGGAAAGCATGTAGTCCCTCCGACGTATCTCTTCAATCTCTATTGTTCGTGAATCATAGAGAATATGCCAGTCTACAGCCGATTTCCCTGTCCTGTAGGCCTCCTTTTTTGCAGACGACAGGCACGATTCTGCAAGTTCGTGGGCCTGCGCGAGGGGATAGCTCTCTTTCACAACTGCAATGCCCGCTGAGACTGTATGCTCGGGATCTGTTTTTTTCAGTTCCTCGATGAACAACAGAACCAATTCCAACGCCAACTCCGGGGTAGAAAGAAGCATTACATCGTCGCCGCCGAGAAAGATGGGCCACACAGGGAAAGGGGAACCCCCTTTCAGGTCTTCGTAAATTTTTTTTAACACCGCTTTCAATGCTGTACGAATTTTGTTTCGTGAAGCTAACCAGAATCGCTCACTTTCAATGAAGGCCTCCATAACCGGCTTTGCCTTGATTTCATCCAATTTTTTTCGAAAACGAACACCCATCCTGTTTCCGTCCATGACTATCATAGCGATCTGATTCCTGTTGCGAGTCGTTGAGAGTGCAGACAGCTTTTCTGTGTCGAATTCGAATCCGCCTGTCGGCCAGAACCGAATATCCATAGTATTCAGGAACTGGCAGAGAAAATCCTTTGCATCCCCATTGAAAAACTTTATTTTTTGTGCGTTCATGTGATCGATCAAATCACTGTTACCATTAGACCCGGGATTGACCGGGTTCGTACCGTCATCGGATGAGATTTGAAGATCAGGTAGATTGAAAAAGGGTTCAGGAAAAGCGGATGTATCAACCGATTGAAAAGGGATTTCCTCAAATGCTTCATATGTTATATCGGGGGGAAACTTCTTGATGGTTATTCCAAATTGTATACCCGGCAGTTCCCGTTTAATCAATTTTGCCGCTTCATCACAGAATCTAATAGCATCTTCCTTTTTCGTAAATAAGCCTTCGTAATGACCGCCTGCCGAGCAGAGCGTGCCTGATTCCATATTTTCTTTTGGGTTATCAAATGAGAAATCCGCAGGCAAATTCGGAAACGGGAGGGGATTTCCGGAATAACCAAAGTCTTTTCTTAATGCAGGCAGGTCGTGGGCAAAAAGTTCACCGAGGCGGCTATTTGCGCCCACAATGAAACGCCATTTGGGAAATCTGAACAAATAACTTTGCACTTTTCGGGCCTGTAGCCTAACATGACAGTAATTCTCCATTGCTCTCCTTTCATGAGTCTAATTTGATTGTTGCAATACGGTGGTTTTGGTAAGAGACATGCGCTTCTCCCGCTTGTCTGACAATACCACTTTTGTCTATACCCCTTGTTTTTAACTTATGCTTTCATCATGTCATACTATTTAATTAAATGCCAATAAAATTCACGCATAAATGAGTTTTTACTGCACCTCTATATTCAACCGCTCATTTATCTGTTTTTCTACCTCAGAAACTGGTTTTGAATGCCATCTTCTTAAACTATCGACAATTTGATCCATATTTTTGTTAATACGCATTTCCGGCATAGGAATGGTATTAAAAACAAAAGGTCGTTGCGGAAAGCCGTTTACGAGCATTCTTGCGATTACATGAAAATCCGGTAATTCCTGCAGGTCTGTAGAATTAAACAACGGCTTTACATAGGGCTGCATTGTCTCTGCATCAAGAACACCCATACGCATCATAAGCATAGTGCCACATTTCCCAGAACGGAATCAAGCACATTATTTCTGCCCTGATTGACTTTAAGTTGTGAGAGGTTTTGGTTTGCAAGAGTCAGTGACAATCCGAATTTTCTTGATTCAGAAAGCATATGGACAACACTGTCTGTTGTGAAGTTCTGAAATTCATCCACATAAAGAAACATCTGCCGCCTTTTATCGGCAGGTATGGCAACACGCGCCATTGCGGAGCTGAAAAGTTTGTTGATGATCAGCATACCGAGCAATTGTGTGTCAATTTTATATAATCCGGTCTATTCGAACACCAAATCCGGAAAAACATAAAAAGTGTTCGATGAAAACCGGATTCAGTGTTCGAGGTGGAGCGGATTTTACATATCACATATTGGATGTCAATAATAATTCAAGGTCTAAGTTGAGATTATACAGTGGCCTTGATTTATAAACCATTTTGATGAAAACAGGACAATAAACACGCTAAGGCATCTTCAAAGATTTCACTTTGTGGATAAATATGACTTAACTAACTATTATCATTGTAGAAAACACTGTTTTTAGCAATTAAACCAGTTTCTGAAAAAGTTTGAAGATACCCCTTTTGTGGTATCCCCAGACAGGTATCTTCAAAGATCGTCCTTTTTCGGGAAAAATGGCAAAATATATCCCTGTTATTCTAATGAGTTAAAAGGCACTCCAACAGGGATATGTCAAAAAGTTTGAAGATGATGCTTTTTATGAAAAACACAGGACTATCTTCAAAGATTCTGATTTTTATTATCATAATAATGACAAATAGTTACAGATTTAGAGGCTTAAAATCTTGCGAAGTCGGGGTATCAGAAGGGGGGTATCTTCAAAGATTTATATGAAGATCAAATAAGTGTTTGACTTACAAGGTGTATTTAGATTAAAAGAATATCATATATACAAAGTGGTGGTTCATAAACCCGCAAAAAGAGATTGTTCCCTGCTCTGAAAAGAGATGAAAGGGATTGAGACGGTATTGTCTGACCAGATGTTGTCGAGACATATGGTCAGATCGTTCCCTGCTCTGAAAAGAGATGAAAGGGATTGAGACACAAGGCCAGATTAAGTACTGAAAACGGGCTTATCCCGTTGTTCCCTGCTCTGAAAAGAGATGAAAGGGATTGAGACATTTCTTTTTCTTTTGTCATAATTCCTCCTTTTTTGTTTTTTGTTCCCTGCTCTGAAAAGAGATGAAAGGGATTGAGACGGCGCCTGATATAGCCCGGTTTTGGGATCGATATTTCCCGTTCCCTGCTCTGAAAAGAGATGAAAGGGATTGAGACTGGTTGGGTGTGGTTGGTGATATTAGTCCGTTTGTGTTTTCGTTCCCTGCTCTGAAAAGAGATGAAAGGGATTGAGACAAAATTTCTTTTTTCTGCCATTAATCTCCTCCTTGCGGGTTCCCTGCTCTGAAAAGAGATGAAAGGGATTGAGACTCGTATTTTTTCAACAAATCCCTGATTTCCTCTTCGACCAGTTCCCTGCTCTGAAAAGAGATGAAAGGGATTGAGACCTCATTTTTGGCAGCGCCCTCTGCTTTGACGATAATCTTTATCGTTCCCTGCTCTGAAAAGAGATGAAAGGGATTGAGACTTTTTCCTGGCTGCTTCCTTGCCCTTCAGCAACCAGTTCGTTCCCTGCTCTGAAAAGAGATGAAAGGGATTGAGACCCCTCCTTTCAGGGTGATTGTTACGTGTTTTGTTTCTCGTTCCCTGCTCTGAAAAGAGATGAAAGGGATTGAGACAGCTAACGGCATAATTGAGTATCGAGCAGTAAAGATCGCGTTCCCTGCTCTGAAAAGAGATGAAAGGGATTGAGACCTTTTCTGCGCCGCCCGGTGCTGCCGCAGCTCTCTCTTCGTGTTCCCTGCTCTGAAAAGAGATGAAAGGGATTGAGACGATAAACAAGTTTGCGCGCCTTGCCATGAAGCGCATGGGCGTTCCCTGCTCTGAAAAGAGATGAAAGGGATTGAGACGCTTTTACATCCTCTACCTTCTCTACCTTTACATCCGTTCCCTGCTCTGAAAAGAGATGAAAGGGATTGAGACAAGATATTCACTTAGTTCATATTCCTGATTGAATATGTTCCCTGCTCTGAAAAGAGATGAAAGGGATTGAGACAACGGGCTTATCCCGTTCTTCAGGAGAGACATTCTCGTTCCCTGCTCTGAAAAGAGATGAAAGAATTTGAAGTAATTCATAGTAATTTGTAGATATTTGTAGATATTTATTATGTTCCCTTTTATGGTTGATGACATATGGCTGGATTATTCCGGTATGAGTGGCCGGATTGAGGCGGAATATGCAACTTCTAATTTCAGTTTTCCATTTTCTGTCTTCTGACTTCTGACTTCTGACTCGTTCCCTGCTCTGAAAAGAGATGAAAGAATTTGAAGTAATTCATAGTAATTTGTAGATATTTGTAGATATTTATTGTGTTCCCTTTTGTGGTTGATAAG
>Ga0208459_1002605_pt1 | contig 14953 bp, 15 predicted proteins | sample AD_UKC087_MetaG_FD_184433 | JGI IMG/M metagenome (GOLD analysis project Ga0208459, IMG submission 184433) | Active sludge microbial communities of municipal wastewater-treating anaerobic digesters from USA - AD_UKC087_MetaG (SPAdes) (version 2) | ecosystem: Engineered > Bioreactor > Anaerobic >... | reverse complement strand
ATTTTTATTATTAGTGGCTCACTTTTTTATTATCATTTGTGCCATATCTGGCTCAGTTTTATTTTAGCATACATACTCATAACAAGACAATGATATGAAACACCCTAAAAGTTACGATTCCACGCCTGAGATAAGAAAACGCATGAGCAAGGTGCATCTCAAAAATGGTAAAGCTGAGACTATCCTTGCAAAGCGTTTATGGCACGAAGGATATAGATACAGACGAAATTATAAAAAGCTACCCGGTTCTCCAGATATCGCACTGACAACCTATCGTGTGGCTGTTTTTGTGGACGGTGAATTCTGGCACGGTGAGAATTGGGAGGAGCGTAAAGCCAAGCTCAAACATAACCGCGAGTATTGGATAGAAAAAATAGAAGAAAATATGGCAAGAGACAAGCGCGTTGATGCACAGCTTAAAGAAATGGGCTGGATTACTATACATTTCTGGGAGAAGCAAGTTATAAAAAACACAAATTATTGTGTTGATGCAATAATTAAAATGATAAAAAACAAATAGAACTATTGGCTCTTAATTATTAATAGGTAATAGGAAACATTTTATATTAAATTTCTAATTATCGTTGCCCTATTGGATGAATAATTCGGAATTATAATTGTTTTGAGGTGATAAACATGGCAGAGAAAAACAATTTTGAACTTGATGCCCACTTCATAGATAGTATTTTACAAAAAGGCAAAAACTATCTTTGAAAAGTTCGGCAGTTTTGCAATAAAAGAATGGGAAAAGATAAAAATAGATTTTGATATTGTATTTAGAAAATATTTAAAAGAAAGTTATTGTAAGTACAGCAAAATTAAAACCATTTTATATCGAAATGAACCAAAATATCTTTACGATTTTTTTGAATTTCCCAATATAGGAAAAAATCAATATGAAATAATAAGCAGCTCAGATATTAATAATCTTCTTGATATATCACATTTTTTGATTATTCAAGGTTCAGGTGGAATTGGCAAATCAACATTCATGAAACATCTGTTTATTAATGAACTTGAAAAAAAGGATTTAATTCCTATTTTTGTAGAATTAAAAGATATCAACAATATAGAAAAAAATTATGATATTATTGACTTGGTTTTTGGCAAATTAGAAACGCTTGGCAGTACAATAAAAAAAGATTATCTGGAATACGCTCTCAAATCAGGCTGTTTTTTGTTTTTATTTGATGGTTATGATGAAATCATAAGCGAAAAAAAGAATCCGTTTTTTTGTAAAACTTACCGATTTCAGTGACAAATATACAAATAATTATTATATAGTTTCTTCGCGTCCATATAGTGAATTTATTGAATTTCAGAGATTTACTGTGCTCAAACTTTTTGAATTTACAAAGGAACAAGCTATATCGCTTATTAAAAAAACAGATTTTGACTTAAGCATAAAAAATCAGTTTATAAAAGATTTAGACGAAAAATTATATATTAAGCATACATCATTTGCTTCAAATCCTATGCTTTTAAATATAATGTTGCTTACATATGATAATTATGCCGAAATACCTGAAAAAATGCATTTGTTTTATTCAAATGCATTTGAAACATTATATTCAAAACATGATGCTACAAAAGGTGGTTTCAAACGAACTCTTAAATCAGGACTTCCACTTGATAGTTTTAGAAAAATCATTTCTAAATTTTGTTTTATTACTTATTATCAATGCAAACTTGAATTTACATATGATGATCTTATCTTTTATTTAAAAAAATCAAAAATCAACGATGTTAATTATGAAGTAGAAAATATTATCTATGATTTAAAAAATAATATTTGTTTTTTATATGAAGACGGAGTATTTTATTATTTTTCACACAGATCATTTCAGGAATATTTTACAGCACTTTTTCTAAAAGAATCATCTGATGAAACCATGCAAAAAATGGGATTAGGATTGATAGAAAACGATTCTCATAGAGCTGTAAGCGATAGTTAAATACGAAAAGCTTAAATCAACATTTTCTAAATTTGCACAACTTAAATCCGAATCATTAAGGTGACTTCGAGAAATATCTGAATTTTTCAAACTTGCCCCATGTAGATTTGCGTTTTCAAAATGACACCAAGATAGATTTGAGTTCTCAATCTGTATGTATTCCATGTGTGTATTCTGAAAGTAACATCCAGACAGATTCCTATAATTCCATATGGGAAATATTATTTCAGCTGGTCCAATATTATTTTTCACATCATTTCTTGTTGTTTTCCATTTATTTTCATTCCTTTTTATGTACTCTGCTATCTCATCAGTGCAATCAGCATAACAATCAGGTCCGGCATAAATAATTGCTTCTGTTTCCGGATATAAAATACTGTTTAAATACATATCTGATAGATTTAAATTTTGATCCAAATATGAAGAAAGATATTTAAAAAGCAATGTAAAAGACTTATTTGTGTATCCCAATTCATTTAATAGCCACGTTAAATTACTTATTGCTATTTTAATTCTATCAGATTTTAACGATGTAGATAGTTCATCCAGCACATCAAAGCCACTTGATTTAGAACAAATCAAATACTTTTCTTCAGCGTTTATTGATGATTTTAATATCATTTCTTGTTTCATTCCAGATTCAAATTTTAAAAAGAAAGCTTCTTTATCAAACTCCTTTGAAACAGAAGGATTTGGACTAGTCATCATTGCACAGATATGCTTTATAATATCAAGTGAAACTTTCCTAAGACTCAAAGCCGAGTAAATACTATCCCAAACTTTTTCATCATCTGTTTTAGCATTTATATCCTTAAAATAATCCTCAAAAATCTTTACAGCAATAAAGTACTCGGCTACAGTCTTATGAACAAATACTATTCCACCATCATCATTACTAGATGAAAAATGAAAAACCGCTGGCAACATTTCAAACACATTCGTATTAATACATCCTTCAGATTCTGGCATAAAAGACTGTGCTTTATCGATTAATGATTTTTCTGCAGTATCAGAATGATTAGAAGTTAGAAAAATTTGAAAAGCTATTTCTTTTAAATACTGCCAAAGCATATTTTCTATTTGCTCATCTGTTTTGCAGAGTTCACTAGATAAATCAGAAGTAATATATTCTCTTTTAACTACTTTATGAAATGCGTTATAGTATACATCGGCGATACTATCCATTTCAAATATTTCGATATTTTCATGGCAACAAATGTAAAGAATTATCGGAGAATAAAAAGCATCCTGTAATTTTTCTTCTAATGTATTGAATTTATCTTTAAAATTATCAACCCAGTGTTCAACTGTTTTATCCCCATCTCGACTTTTTAGATAATTCTCACACCACTGAAATAGATGCTCCTCACGCCAACCTACATACCGGATTATTATACTTTCTTTTTCCTCTTCAATTCTATCAAAATAACCATTTGCCTCTCTTGAAGTGATCAATATCTTAACGAAAATAGTAGAAGGTATCGTTTTAGAAAGCTTTTTCAAAAAAATATGACCTTTAAATTCATTGCTCTTGAGAACACAAACTTCATCAAATCCGTCAAGTATAAGCACCTTGTTGTTATAGCAGATATCATTTTCACAACCATAAATTCTCTTAATTGATCCCCATGGATCATCATGATTCAACAATTGAGCTTTATTATTCAGAATAATTGCATGAGCAGACCCCTGAAAATAATCTTCACTTATCAACTTAGCAACAAGGCTGCTTTTTCCTATACCAGCCTTTCCGTATAATAAAAGAATTTTAGCATCAGCATCTGTATATGCCCTTGTATGACCTGGCTTTTTTCTCCATTCATTAAGTTGCGTATACAAATCAATATCTGCATCTTTTTCTTTTATGATTGGAGATACGTATACATCATTAAGATATATTTTTCTTTCTCCTTTATCAAGAAACAGCTCAGTTGCTGTATACTTTTTTTCAAATGCTTCGTTATCATCTGTAATAATATCCACTTTAGAACTCGGTAATTTTTGAAGTTCTGCTATTCTTACTTCAAATTCATTCAGTTTATTTTTAATTTCAGAATCATTCTTACTCAATTCTCTCATTACTTCCATCAAATCTTTCAGAATTTGATCATTCGGTATCAAAGTAGCAATATTGTCAACATCTAAAAGACGATTTATAATATCTCGTATATAAAGTTTTATATTTTGCTTTAAATTATCATCAGATAATTTGTATTTGGCTTCAAACCGTTTAAATATCTCCTCTATAAGTTCAGTATTATTATTTCTGATATAATTGCAGTACGTTCTGTATCGGGTTCAAGAATTTTGATTTTCACAGTTATCCCAAGCTTTTTATCATTTTCGGTCAGTTCAAGTTCTTTGCTGAGTCTCAGAGCAGGCATAAAAATGCTGCCATCTTCAGTGACAAGTTCTTTCAGAGTATTAATAACGGTCAATGCCCCGCCTTCTAGTTCCCCGAAACTACTAAGCGAGCTGTGAACTTCCAATGTCATTCCTTTTTTAATGCCTAATTCCGCCAAAGCGTTTTTTAACTGTTGTTTTGTTGCCATCTATTTCTCCCGAAATTATAATTCTTTCAGTTTGCCGCATGAAAAGTAATAGATGTTTTCCTTTTTATATCCATATTTTGAATTCTTGACACTGAACAAGTAAAATCGGGAACGAGTCCCGATTTCATGTCATTCTTTATATAGTGCAAGCAATCTGTTTATTCTATGCTGTATGAATTCATTAAGAGCGGTCAATCTCTCATCTGAGACAGGATAGTTCTTATGATTTACAAAACAGAACTCTCGGATATCCCCAATCTTGTTGTACATATCCTTGCTCATAAGCTGAGGAATGTGATCATCAAAGCTATAGTATGCAAACGGAACATGATCGCTTCCATACTCAATAAATGATTCAGCAGTTTCTTCTTTGCAATGGCTGCATAATCCCATACCATTGTCAAATACAGGTGCAAGGTCAATTATCTCAAAGGTTTCTGAATCAACAAGAAACTGTATGTTGTTCAGGTGGCGGTCGTAATTACAGGTCAGGGCATCAAGAATAAGCATTTCACGCAGTTTATCTCCAACATTAAGACTATCAGCACGTGCAAGATATTCAGGCAATTCCGAACAATTCTTGAAGTAGTAAACTGAAGGGATCATACTTACGTCTTTAGATGTTATAAGCTTACAAGTACTTACGATACGTTCGTGGTAACTGTTAAGGTCGTATTCGATATGATCTATACCAAGTGCATTTTCCAACTGAGAAACAAAGTATTCGGAGTATGGTTCAAATCCTGCACCATTAAATCCTTTTGTCCCACCCTTCAACAGGTATACACCATCATTACGTCTCACCCAGCACTTAGGGAGCATCCCATCAGTACCATACTCAGGTGAAGTTGTCTTAAAGCTCAGGTCGGAAATACCTCCCATAAAAGCAGTCTGTGAAACTATCTCACTGAATTCATTGTCATATAAGTTAACATCTGCCCACTTGCTGTCGGAATGCTTTTCTTTTACCCACAGCGTATCTGTGAGCGTTAATCCGAGCGATACATCAATAAAGCTTTTGAGATCAGTCATACCGAGATTACGTAGCAAACGAGCTATCTCAGCTCTATGTTTTGCACTACGACGTGTCTCAAGCCAACTTTTCAGCTTCAAATCGCTGTAAATTTTCGGAAGGCTTCCAGCTACAAGCTGTGGAACAGCTGTACCAAGTTCGTTCTTTATGTAGTCAAATTCCGCAATAATACGGTCTTTGTTCATTATACAGTACATTTTACAGCCTCCCTTCATAGCATGGTTATATTATAACACATATACTCATAAAAAACAAGCAAATTACAAAAATCAGGGCATTATGCCCTGATTTTTCATTTCATTTTTCATCTTTTCCCCAACATACAGTGCAATAACAAACCTTTTGATTATCACCTTCCAGTGTTAAATACGGCTGTTCATGCCTAACAAACCTTTGCTCCGTTTCTTTGGATTTTTGTAATTCTGAATTCTCTTCGCGTAGTTTTGCTATTTCTGTCTGCATATCCAAGGACTGTGAACTTAAATCAATGAGTTGTTTGTAAAGCTCGACGTTATCAGCTTTTTGTGCTATCCCGATTGCGTCTTTTATTCCTTCATATAGTCCCATGTTAATTCTCCTTTCACATTTTCGATTATTGCTTCATTTTTGTACCGACATATATTCTTTCATGTGATGCCGCCCCATAATGGGTGGCAATCTATATGCTTTACATTGCAATGAATTCAGTTGGAGTTCTATGGTACTCCAAAGCTTTCTCAACTATGGCACTTGAATTTCCGTTAGGACGTATCCAGTCCAATATGTTATCCTTATCCAGAATAAGGGGCATAAACTCCATCTGCGAGATAATGCCTGCCGATTCCTCCTACCAGTTGAAGGCATCAACGGCTTCGTAGTCTGTAACGCTCACAGGGTAATCTATCAGCGCTTACGGCTTTTCGCCTCTTTCATATAACACTTCTTCGGAGGCTCAGTCTTTTCCGAGAATTGTCTGCCCGGGGCAGTACTTTTTCAGTCTGAATAATCTGTACAGAGAATAGGGCATATTGTACTGACTTGCGTTGTCCACGAAGTCGAAGACAATGAGAAAATCCTTGCCGTCTGCAAGTCTCATACCTCGTCCGAGTTGCTGAGCATACAGAACCTTAGACTTGGTTGAACGTGCCATGAAAAGTTCCTATGTTTCGAGATAATTCCAGCCTTAATTCAGCAGGTCGCAGGCGCAGAGAGCCTTGATTTCTCCCTTCTAAATTTTTGCAAATTACTCTTTACACTCGGGAACAATTATCTTCAAGGCATCAATCCCTGATCTCCCATATCTGCTTCAATCGATTCACAGTGTCAATCCACTTGGAAGAGCTTGGCTTAGAGGCACTGTTCTGATTGGCAAAGAATCCGGGCTCACGAACGGCATTCTCCTCATCGACCGTATAAATCCATTTAATTTTTACAACATATTCCGCACTTTCAGGGTCATCGCTTTTATACAGGTAATCGTCTCCATTTTCTAAATCTGAAAAAGCAATCTCACGACCGTCAATATTGAACTTAACATCTTTTTGCCTGAGTGACTGTATCTATAACTAAACCATATCCGACGTAGCCTTTCTTAGGGATATACGCAAATACCTTATCGCCAACGTTTAATCTTTTTAATGTACCCGAATACCAGCTTCCACCACCTGCTGAAATAAACCCGAATTTTCTCGCATCTTCCCATGTCCTTGAATGTTCACCACAGCCGCAAGCGGCATAGGCAAATCCGTTCCATGGCCTTGTGCTGTCAGAATCTAAAACTCTTTCTTCTATATCCTTGCCGAACCATGTTCTGCCTATGATCTGTTTGCCCTCACATTCATAGACGTTAAAAAACAAGATATTTATCAGAACATCATATTTGTCGCGCAGATAGTTGATTATCCTCTCGGTGCTGGCATCCATTTGTGAGGCAACAATAACCATTTTGACCTCTTGATTTATTGTATCAGCATCAAGAGTAAATTTGTTGTTAAACTTCTTTTCATACGCCTCCTCAAGTGTTTTGGGAGCCGTAGGATTTTTTTCTGAATACTTTTTGTATATATCCAGAATGTCTTTATATGCATACTTTGAAACGCTCGCCGCATAATCAATGGCTTGTGCTGTTACTTCTCTTGGAGTCATATCACGTTTGAGCTCCACAACCACAAGATCGCCGTCAGGCTCCATGCAGAGCAGATCTATATATTTTTTCGCTTCAGTATAGACCTGTTCACCGATAATAAGCCAGTTGGGATCAAGAATGTTCGAATTTTTCACGAACAGCCTTTCAAGCTGTTTTTCGTCTATCACAATGCTCTTGACCTCTTTCCCGTCTTCAATATACCATAGATTCTGATGTATCATTTATATAACCTCCTTGCCGGATTTTTCAATGATTTCGGGTATCTTATCACGGACGAGTTTGTTATGTACTATCATAATTTACTCCTTTAAACTACTTATGCCCTTCCATTTACGGTATTCTTCTTTCATACAAATACCACATGGACGGTATCAAGCAGCGATAGCAGTTTCTTCATCTGCAAAGAATACCCTGTATTTAACATACTTTCCTTTGGCAATATATCTAAGAGCAGATGAACAATCAAGCCTGCCATATATTTTCAGTTTCTTATGTCCGCCTAATGCTCCAGGACTATTTGAAAGGTAATCTTTTCCATCTTTCCCTATTAATTTATACTGCTTCATATATCAATTAAAATAGTCCTTATCAATTTTATAGATTGCTATCTGATCCGTAACTGTCGCACCAACTCCATAGGCAAGCATTTGATATGTCAACATATTTCCATCAATCAAAATTATGCTTTTTGAAGAATTGTTTGATTTTTTTATTGCACTGTCAGAAAAGATGATGTTGTAATGAATACACCTTTATTACGCGCTCCAATTGCACCAATAAACTGATCAATTCTATCTCTTGCATAACGCTAACCCACGTAAATAGGCACTTTCATTAAACTTTGAGTGCTGTACGGGTGCTACGCACAAAGCTTACATACACTCACACGTTTTTTAATCACTTACATAAATGAGAACGATCTCAGCTTCTGCTCGGTCTTTTTTTGTCGGGCAAAGCAAACGACGACGGGGTCTAGTTTTTTACCACCTTTAGAAGCAATAAAGTCAATCTCGCGGTCGACATTAGAATGGCGGCCACTTGTATTCTTTTCGTTGGAATAAACTACACTACACCCACATCGACCGAGAACCCGCGAATGATCAACTCTTTATCGATGTTGTTTTCCATAATTTGCATCATTTCCTGCTGCTTGTTATTATGCGTTTTCCTTTTCTAACCCCTATCTTTTCAGAATTGCATACTAATATATTTAGTAGAATATCAATATGTTTGTAAAGTACTCTCTTTCGATCCATCAGAATGCTCTTCTATTTTTATCCATCTCTTGTAAAGATCTAGTGTTAGAGTATGCTTGATTTTGACTATATACTTATTTTTTCCCATATTGTCATTAGTAATTATAATTACCACTTTTTTAATCGTCGATTTAATGTTTCTCACACGGCATGCAATCTCACGAACGACCTCTAAATCCGGTCTCAAGTTTCTGAGCATATCATCAGATTCAGCCGTAATACAAAAATCAGTGGCGTTACAAACTATTTCGGCATTCTCTCCATATCGCTTTTTGATAAAGTCAAGTAATTGTTTTTCGGTCTTATACCCATAATAGCTGTCAATCGAATCGGCGGCAAGGTTTATACCAATTCGCGATATTGTTTCATAATCCAGATTATAGTTTTTATCAGCTGCTTTGAGTATAAGCGCATCCAAGTGCTCTCTGATGTCAAATTTATCATCAAGATACCCAAGCAATTCTCTATCTGCCGAGATAAGCTTTAAATTACTATAGTACATGTGATTGGAATGTTCCAGCAGAAACATCAGACTTTAGAAAACCAGAATTTACCGATGCAGCTCTTTACCACAAAGCGTATGATATAATTAAAACCGCTCAAGAGAGTTACGCTGGAAATGTTGGATTAGAAATTTACTTTGAAGGAACACCTGAGGAATTTAATACGATTTCAGAAATCAAGGAAAAATACTTCAAATATAGTGAGTTAGATATTATTAAAGGCAATAATTACCTTCTTCCCGTTAAAGAAGTAAAGCGTGATATAGATCATATTTTCAAAGATCTAATAGATATGTTCTCAGAGAGTAAAAGTAATTCTGCAACTGAACAAATCAAAAAATACGAAGATGTTATGAGTGATACTATCCCAATTTGTATTATGGGACTTTATAGCACTGGAAAATCTGCATTTATAAACAGTTTACTCGGTGTTGAAATACTACCGAGTGCTGATGATCCAACTACGGCTAAGACATTTAAGATCAGCATTGGCCCCAAGTATACTGATTACTCTATTCAGTTTTATTATCAAGACGAAAAAGTAGAAAAAACAATTGTAAAAATTGGTTTTAAAGGAAACAAGTTTTCTTTTAACTGCGATAAAAATATCGGAATAGTTTCAGAACTCGATAAGATAGGAAAATACGACTCGGCTTATGACAGAATGTACTATGCTCTCAGTATCATCAATTCATATGACAAAGAGTACAGAAAAAGCAGGAAGCCCGGCTCTGTGGAATGGAGGGTTTCTCAGCTCATAGAGGTCACTATTCCTCTTGAAAAAAAATATACTGTTCTTCCTATAGATGAATATGATTTTGTTATATATGACACACCTGGTTCAGATGCAAATAAAGGTGACGATATAAAAGTTCTTAAAGAGGCGATGACTGGGCAAACAAATGGCTTACCCATATATGTTGTTACATCTGAGCAAATGGACAAACAAGGACATTCTGATTTGATTGCAATATTAAATGAACTTGGTGACGCTCTTGACAGAAATAATCTTATGATTGCTGTGAACAAAGCCGATGATCCAGATACAAGAACTCTTGCTTCAAAGAAAAACTCTTTTGATGATCTTGCTGTCTCTGATCTTAATCCTGCAGGAACTTACTTTGTATCATCTATAATGGGATTAGGCAGCAAGCTACTTATGACCAACAGATTTGATGAAATAGAAGATATTGACGAAGATACAGGGGATGTCAAGAATATAAAAAAGCCAAGATTTATAGATCCGCATTATGGTGAGCTATTCAGAAAGAACAAAAAAGATTTTGTCAGGAAACAAGTCGCAAAATCTCTCTATCTGTACAATATAATTCCTGTTCCGGAGTACGATAAATACATTAAAAATGTACATGATGGAGAAATAAATGAGCGTATACTATATAACAGCGGACTTCATGCAATTGGCTCGGCTATCACTGATTTTGCTGATTCATATTCTCTATACAACAAATGCAGAAATGCCGGCGAGTATTTGTCAAAAGCTCTTGAATATCTTAACATTGAACTTGATGAAAAAAAGTGTGAAATAACTGCTTTGTCCAACAAATTTGAAGACAATATGAATGAAGAGCAATTGAAGTTGATTGAGAAAATAAAAAATGCTATTTCAGATGAAAAGAAAGACGCAGAAACTTCGCTTTCAGATACTCTTTCCAACATGCGTAAGAGCAATAAAGACCTAAATAACATAGTCAATCAAAAGGTAAAGGAAATAATGTCTGAATTCAGTATATTTGAATTCAACAAAAAAGAAAAATTCACAAATAAAATGATAGCTTTTCTTAAACAATTATTGTCTTCTGACGCTGATTGTCAAGGTATTTGTCAGTAATTTTTAAATTTTTTTGTGGAATATAAGTTATAAAATTAGAGCTGGACGCCATCCTTGACAGAACCTAAAAGAAATGTTTACAAGCTACAACTTCCGATATGGAATCTTTATCAGACTTACACTTGCCACAGGTATTCGCCTTGGTGAACTTCTTGGATTACGCTGGGAGGATATTGATTTCAGAAATAATATGCTACATATCAGACGAACACTTAATCGTCTTCCAAAAGTCGATTACAATGGCACAGGCAATTCAACAGAAATTGTAATTCAGGAACCTAAGACAAAGAATTCTGTTCGTTCAGTACCCGTTATGAAAGTCATTCTTAATGAACTTCAGCAATGGAGAAGTGTTCAACTTTCTGATTCACGAACAAATGAAGGTATTTATAATGACTCAGGATTTATTGTAACAAATGAAACAGGCGGATATATCGAACCAAGAACATTTAAAGATTACTATGATGAAATTCTTACTGCAGCTAATCTTGGACACTATTGTTGTATTTCTTCTTCTGAAAAGTCTTTAAACAGCAGCTGAAGTGTCTTTAAATGACGTTCTTCCATTTCTTTGTCATATTCAGTTACTTTTTCAGTTAACTCAACCTGTACAGAGTTATTTCCTCCAAGTACTAAATTTACATATCCCTGCTTTTCCAAAGCCAGAGCCAGTTTTTTTACATTTTGTCTTGAGCAGCCCATCAAAGCTCCTATATTGGTTAATGTTCTCGGTTCCGGACAGACTCCGACCATTGCAAGAAGAAGCCATTGTTTAATTGAAATCTGCGTTTGAATTTTTTCACCTGCGGTCTGCATACGGTTTTGGATTATAAATATACTTGAAAATAATGCCTGTATTCTGTGAGGTGTATCACAGTCAAATTCTTTAAAAAGTTTATTCCACATTATTATGCCTCCTTGCGGTAACAAGTTACCGCATATTATAGCATAAGTTTATGTTTTTGTCAAGTTATAAATTCGTGACAGTATCATACACTGTAGTTTTTTCGATTCGGTTCATTTTTCTATTGACACATTTTATTTTTTATGATACAATGTAAAAGCAGATTTGTTCTGCAGTATTCTGAGAGAGGTGAAAAGATGAGAAGATAATTTACTTTTGAACACATGATGATTAACAAAAGATCGTAAACTGTATGCGTGTGAAAAGCATATGGTTTTTTCATGTTGCCAAAAGTGGATTATGTTCTCATAACCTCTCTTTTTGTATACTTTTTATGGCATATTGTGTCTTTTTATACCCTGAGGTTATCTGTACATATTCGGACTGTTTGGCAGCAAACGGTCCTTTTTTATTGCAGAAAGGAGAATGCATATATGTCACAGATAAATGTCAGCAATCTCAGCTTCTGTTATGACGGAAGCTATGATAATATTTTTGAAAATGTTTCTTTTTCAGTTGATACTAACTGGAAACTCGGACTTATCGGAAGAAACGGCAAGGGTAAAACTACTTTTCTAAATCTGCTGATGGGGAAATATCAGTACACAGGTGTAATAGACTCAGATACTTCGGTTGAATATTTCCCTTATAAGATTAATGAAAACCAGATGTGTATGTGTGCCGGCGAATTCATAGATGAAATAAAGCCCGGATGCGAACTATGGAGAGTAATATGTGAGCTTTCGCTTCTCGGAGAAGATGCAGAGATTCTGTACAGAACATTCGGTCAGCTTAGTCCGGGGCAAAGAACCAAAATTCTTCTTGCAGTGCTGTTTTCAGGAGAAAACGAATTTCTGCTTATCGATGAACCTACAAATCACCTTGACAGTACTGCTCGTGAAAAAATAAAAGAGTATCTTGCATCCAAGAGCGGATTTATACTTGTATCACACGACCGTGAGCTGCTGGATTTTTGTACTGACCATGTGCTTGTACTAAACCGTAAAAGTATAGAAGTGCAAAACGGCAATTTTTCAGTATGGTGGGAAAACAAACAGAAAAAAGACAGCTTTGCAGTGTCTGAAAACGAAAAGCATAAAAAGGAAATAAAAAAACTCAGTCAAGCGGCATACCGTGTATCAGAATGGGCAGACAAAAATGAAACCTCTAAAATAGGATTTGATACGGTAAAAGAACATGACCGCTGTATAAGTACAAGGGCATATATAGGTGCAAAGACAAAGAAAATGCAAAGCAGAGTAAAAAATATCGAAAAAAGAATCGGACGGCAGATTGCGGAAAAGGAAGGTCTTCTTGCCGATATAGAACGAGTAAAGGAACTTAAACTTTCACCTGTTCCCTTTTACAAAAAAACACTGATATACTTCAGAAACTATTGTTTCAGCTATACCGGTTCAGGCAGACCGGTTTTAACTGACCTTTCATTTACAGTAGAAAGAGGAGACCGAATAGCACTTCATGGTGAAAACGGATGCGGTAAAACCACTGTTATTAAAAAGATTCTCCATGGTCTTGGTATTGCTGAACTCAGTCCGTTTGAAGAAAAAGGTACCTGTGAAATCTCATCCGGACTAAAGGTATCATTTTTAAGTCAGGATACATCATGGCTGAAAGGGTCTGTTCAGGATTTGTGCGACATAAAGGGAATCGACAGAAGTCTTTTTAGTACGATTTTGCGTCAGCTTGGATTTGAAAGAGCGCAATTTGATAAAAATATCGAAAATTATTCGGAAGGTCAGAAAAAGAAGGTTCTGATTGCGGCAAGTCTTTCCGAACAGGCGAATATCTACATCTGGGATGAACCTCTTAATTATATTGATATATTTTCAAGAATGCAGATAGAAAACCTTATAATGGAATATAAGCCGACAATGCTTTTCGTTGAACATGATACAATGTTCCGTGAGAAAATTGCAAATAAGGTTATATTGCTGTGATATAGGCGGTTCATCTTCCTGCGGCAAAAAACTATGAGTTCTTACGCTTATGGGGTGAACTGCAAAAGTTTCAAAAAGAGATGCCCCATCTGCTGGAATGAAAATTTCATCAGATGAGGCATTATTTAAAGAAAAATTTTAAATACCTTAGATATAGCACTTCAATTCTTTTCGTCATTCAGGGTTTCATAAACCATATCTTCATTCAGGTTAAAATGTACGCCAAGCTGAATGATGCTATCTGTATGATTAAAATATTCCTGACGTAAATTTGTATATTCATCTTTGGTTACTTCTTCGCCATTCACCCTGAAATAAGCATCATCTTCATTTTCACAAGCACCTTTATTATCTTCAAATATCATAATCTGTTCAAGATATCCCTGATTTATATGATAAAACGAATCAAAAGAATGTCCCATGAATAATCAAACTGATGTTTCGAATCTTTTTCTATTTCAGAATCTATACACGGAAATGTGCCATTATAATGTTCATGAGATAACAGAATATGAGAATCAACAAACACTATAATACATCCATTTCAGCATAAAGTAATTATAATAATTATAGCATACTTCATTAGTTTTTTCAAGTGAGAACTAAAATAAGCGGCAGTCTTTTACGCCTGACAGAAATTCAAAAATTATGCTTCAATCCCCCTCACTTTACAGAATACAAAAATTAAAGGTGCCTTTGTCAATAAAAAACTGAGCCACAGCGCTAATAAAAAAGTGAGCCAGTTTTGATAAAAAAATAATGAGCCACTAATCATTATTCATGGTCGAGTCGATACGGTAAGATGAGCTGCAGTTCAT
>Ga0208459_1002599_pt1 | contig 14987 bp, 11 predicted proteins | sample AD_UKC087_MetaG_FD_184433 | JGI IMG/M metagenome (GOLD analysis project Ga0208459, IMG submission 184433) | Active sludge microbial communities of municipal wastewater-treating anaerobic digesters from USA - AD_UKC087_MetaG (SPAdes) (version 2) | ecosystem: Engineered > Bioreactor > Anaerobic >... | reverse complement strand
CGCCGATGGTACTGCGTAACAGCGGGAGAGTAGGTCGCCGCCCCACCTCCGCCCCGGCCGGGTTACCCCGACCGGGGCTTTTTTTATTACTTTTATGAGTTACTTTTTTAAGTAAATTATTACGTTTTAAATGCCAGCTGCATTTATCGATTTGATAGTAAAAACTTGTACCTTAATTATTGATTCTTACGTAATTTTGCTAAAACATTCCTACGTCTTATTTTGACTGTAATATAAATTATAAACCCAAGAGCAAACTATTCCATAGGTTGCCTTGACTTAATAGTTTAGAAAACTATTAAAATTTCAATTTCCCTATCGGCAAAGTTGGTGCAAACAATTCAACCTGCTGGATTTAATATTTAGTTTTCTCCTGACTCGATGTACCAGTTGTAACAACGGCCAAAATTGTCAACTGATGCTAATTTTTCCATTTTTTTATGCTTCTTTCTATAATTTCAATTCTTGTATTACTTTGTTCCCCGAGGAAATTTCTTACTACCTAGGACTCAATGAAGCATAATTATAGAAAATTTAATAAGGAAGAATTTACCATCCTACAGGCTCAAGGCACAATTAATTTTTTACCTTCTAGGCATCAAATTACTAGCTATTTTTAGGTTAATATTTTCGTTTTTAGCTGTATTCTTCAAATGGTTTAGATTAAAATTTTTAAAGTTTACTACATTTACAAGGTCTGGAAGTTTCAGATGTTTCCAATTTGATTGAAGCTCCTAGACCATTGATGAGGTGATTAACCATTTTAGCTGGTGCCTTTTTCGATAGAGATAGAGTGATAATTTCCTTACGGTAAAAATTTATAACTTGGTAGTAAACACGAAATTGGGTGACGTGGAGTTATATTTTTTAAATACTGTATGTTTTTTTATGAAGAGAAATTTGTATTGATGAATGCAAGGCAATAATTTCTATAAGTATGAAACAGAAATGCGAAGTTTTACTTGTTGCTACCGCCTTACTTTTACTGTCATCCATTGGGTTTTCCCAGAACTGGAGTATTGTTCTGCATGGCGGTGCAGGTGGAATGGAACCAGCAGATTTCACTCCTGAACAGCTCGCAACCTATCAGAATGAATTAAAGAATGCGCTCGATATAGGTAAACGCATTTTGTCTGGCGGCGGTTCATCCCTTGATGCGGTTGAGCAAGTAGTCAGGTACCTTGAGGATTGTCCACTTTTTAACGCCGGTAAGGGGGCTGTTTTTACCCATGATGGGCATAATGAACTTGACGCTGCAATTATGGATGGTAGCAATTTGGCTGCTGGCGCTGTTGCGGGTGTTGGCGATGTGAAGAACCCAATATCATTAGCCAAGCTTGTAATGCTCAAATCTCCCCACGTATTATTGGTAGGGAAGGGAGCTTCGGAATTTGCTCGCCTGCATGGTGCAACTATGGTCGATAGCGGCTATTTTTATACTAAACCCAGGTGGGATGACCTCCAACGTGTGCTGGAACATGAAAAAATGGGAACAGTGGGGTGCGTTGCACTCGATGTTAATGGAAATCTTGCGGCAGCAACTTCCACAGGAGGAATGACCAACAAGCGATGGGGAAGGGTAGGAGATGCCCCAATCATTGGCGCTGGAACCTATGCTAATAATGCAACCTGCGCAATTTCAGCTACCGGACATGGCGAGTATTTTATTCGCTACACTGTAGCCCATGATATTTCTGCCTTAATGGAGTATAAGGGTTTAAGCCTCAACGAAGCTGCGTTAATGGTTGTTAATAGTAAACTTGTTAAAGCTGGCGGTAGTGGTGGAGTAATAGGTGTTGATAGTAAAGGGAATATATGTATGGTGATGAATACTTCCGGTATGTTTAGGGCATTTGCCAAGTCGGATGGTCAAGAAGGTGTAGCTGTGTTTAATAAGTAGGTTAAATTATAAAGAATAACGATTTTCTTGCTTTAGACCTATGCTACATTTTCGATAAGCGTTAATATTACTGGTGATACTTTTTTAACATCCCCAATTTCCTGATTACCGATGAGGCGATAAAATTTCTTGCACCAAGTTGAAGGCATCACCAAGCGTGGGCAATGGTAAAAATAGTTAGAATACCTGAAATGCTAAAATTTATACGGTTAGTAGTTTGGAATTTTGCCTTGCCGATTGCTTGCCTCGCATTAATTTAGATCTTAGTGTTTTTTATGATGCCTCTTAAAAAAGAGATGGAGAGTAAATTTTGGAGGATGGATTTTTAATAATTGATAATTGAATGAAACACCTTTTTAGGATAGCTTGTATAAACACACATGAAAACGAATTGGGTGTTCCATACGCTTAGCTCAGATGCCTAGAAGATGTGGGCCAAAGAATTGTAATCAGTAACCTATAAAATTTTAAACAGATATTATGGCGCTTAATATAGAAACCAAAAAAGCAACAGGCTCAGGTCTTGTTAAAATTTTCCTACTTCACTTTTTTATTGCGCTGCTAGCTGCTTCTTTTTTCCTTTTTGTTATTCTTTTAGTGGGTAGGGAGCTTAGCTGGAAAGATTTTTTTAGCTACTTCATAATCTTTATTCCAATTACTGTTGTGCTTCCGTTGATTCTGGGAATTGCAGCTGCATCTTCATACAAACGGGTCGAAATCATACTTACTCCAGCATCAAGCGTAAATCTTGCAAAGCTGAAGGAATTCTTCCTCAAGAGTAACTACCTGCCAGCTGCTGAGGAAAGTTCAAAGTTTACCTTCAAACGCTCTAATACTTTTAGGAGAGCCTTATGCGTTAGTAGCGATATGCCTAAAATTCAGGTAAAGGGACAGGCTGTTGGCATTACTATGCTTAAGCGAAAATCAGCTACCCTGATAAATCAGCTTAGAAATGATAGGCGCTATGAGGTTGGTTCTGAAAAAGTTGAATGATGAGTAGCGGTCCATTCATACTTCTGGATAGTGCCCGATGCAGGCAAAATATTGCCCGCATGGAAAAAAAGGCTAGGACTAATGGTCTGGTTTTTAGGCCACATTTTAAAACTCATCAGAGCCACGCCGTTGGCCGCTGGTTTCGCGAGGTAGGGGTTAACAGAATTACCGTTTCATCGGCTGAAATGGCCGGATATTTTGCCAAGGACGGATGGAACGATATTACCATAGCATTTCCTCTATCCCGTTTCCATGTAGAAGCTGTAAATCGTCTTGCTGAGGATATACAGCTGAATATCACCTTTTCATCAATTCGTAATTTGCTGGATGCGTTACCCCTGATTAGCCAAAATGTGGGTGTACTCATCGAGGTTGATGTTGGCCATCATCGTACGGGTGTTAATATTTCGGATACTCGACAGATCGCTCTAATGGTGAATCAAGTTGCGGAGAACCCTAAGCTGGCTTTTCGCGGATTTATTGCCCATGCTGGCCAGTCCTACAGCGTAACAGGTGAAAAAAATGTTTTAGCTATTCATAACCAGGCCATGGGCGAGCTGGTTAAGCTAAAGTCGTTCTGGAGCCAGCAGTACCCTGAAATTGTCATATCATACGGCGACACACCCACCTGTTCGTTGGCCGATGATTTCTGGGGTGTCAACGAAATTCGCCCCGGTAACTTCGTTTTTTACGATATTATGCAGCACTTGATTGGCTCGTGCAGCCTGGATGACATTGCCCTGGCCTTGATTTGTCCGGTGGTTGATGTTTATCCCGAAAGAGAGGAGGCAGTTGTCCACTGTGGAGCCGTACACTTGTCGAAAGATTTCGTTCTTTTCCCGGAAAGCAACAGGTGCTACGGCCTGGTTTGTCCCTATAATGGTATAAGGTGGGGAGCGCCAGTAGAGGGAGCCTATGTAACCTCCCTGAGCCAGGAACACGGGATCATCTCCTTTGGTGCGTCGGGACAACCTTTTCCTTTTCATGTAGGTGATTTGGTTGCCATTCTACCTGTCCACAGCTGCCTAACGCTCGATACCATGGGTGAAATGGTTACCGAAAGCGGTGAAAAAATTTCAACCATGAGGTCAAGAGCGGCTTGGGGGATTAGGTAATAACTTAATATTTACGACTTATGACTAAGTATTTTTCTGTTTTTGCTGGCCTGTTGTGCATGGCGTTTCAGGCCAATTCTGGTGCTAACACACTATTTCATTACTCTTCAAATGATTCATTACTAGTAAAAAGTGATTTTTACACCTACTTTGCCGACCGAACCATGCGGATTGACTACCGCCATTCGGGCGATGACAAAACCGAAAGTTTCGAAATGGCCAAAATTGCTCCTGAAGGTAGCTGGGCAGGTAGAACCAACCATCTTAACGACCCATGGAAGCTTGGACTTTACTTTTTCGAGGTAAAAGATGCTGCCAGTGGCAAAACTATCTACTCGCAGGGTTTCTGCAGCGTTTTTGGCGAGTGGCAGACAACTGCCGAAGCCAAGGCCGGTGTTAAAACCTTTAACGAAACCATTCGGTTGCCCTGGCCAAAAAATGAGGTTAACGTGGTGCTGCAGAAAAGGGATTCGCTTAACCGGCTTGTGCCTGTTTGGAACTTAACGGTTAATCCGGTTGAATACGAAGATCTGATACCCACAAGGCCATCTGCTTTTGAACCTAAAGTTTTGCTGGATAATGGCGATCCAAAATTTAAAGCCGACATTGTCATCCTTGGCGATGGCTATGCTGAAAATGAGGACTCCCTTTTTTGGAAGGATGCACAGCGGTTTTCCGACGCATTTTTTAGCGTTGAACCTTTTAAATCGAGAATTGCTGATTTTAATGTCAGGGCAGTGCTTGGAAAGTCAACGCAAAGCGGGATTAGGCTTCAACGTAAGGATTTTTATCCCGATAACCTGCTAAAAACCAGCTATTATGCTTTTGGAATTGAGCGCTACGTGCTCGCATCCGACGATTGGATTGTTAAGGACTACGCCTCTATTGTTCCCTACGATTTTATAGTAATTCTCATGAATTCTGATAAGTATGGTGGTGGGGGCATTTTCAACCTGTATATTACCGCCGCTGCCCACTCCAGAGCATCCGAATACGTGATGGTGCATGAGATGGGGCACCACATTGCCGGCCTAGCCGACGAGTACTACACCAGCGACGTGGCTTACGAGCCTGCCAACACCAAGGTTGAACCCTGGGAGTTTAATATAACAGCCCTTATAAATCCCGACAGCCTGAAGTGGAGGGATCTCGTAGCCCCTGGTACACCTATACCAACTCCATGGAACAAGGTGGAGTATGAGCAGGGTGGCGGTAACAAAGTGCTGCTTTCTGACCCTGCCGCCGGAAAGGTAGGGGCATACGAGGGGGCAAACTACCTTAGCAAGGGAATGTTCCGTCCGGAGGTCAACTGCATCATGATTGCCGGAAAGGAATTTTGCCAGGTTTGTAAACGAGGGATTAACAGGGTTTTGGACCTTTATTGTGAGTAGGCAGCTGTCTGAACTGCTACAAGCCTACTACTATAAAAATACCCATTCTTTTTTACCAGCATGGTTTTTCTGCTGTATGGTCGGTAATTAAGGGCATTCAATACCTATTCTACCAAAATATACATTAATATTTTTTACCTATAGATAGCAGGGTAGAATAACTTTATGGTTTTCTAAAAAATTCAGCTGAAAAATTTTTCATTCAAAAAATTTTGTAACTTCCATCGGTAAAATAACTTATGAGAAATGGATTCCAACGTTCTGGTTTCGTTGTTGGTCATCCTGCTTCCATTGAGTTTTATCTCCGAGCGGATAACCAACCTGGTAAAACTATTCCTGCCAACCTCCAACTTTTTGTCAATTGGGAATGTACGCTACAGGGAGAACAACCCCCTACTGGAGAAAAAGCGTGAACGCAGAATATTCCTGATCAGCCTTTTATCGGGCGAATTGGTTGCCTTCTCACTCAAGGCAGACCTTTTTACTATTCTGAATAGCGGAAAATTTGGGTGGGACGAGCCTGCATCGGGCTTTTCGTGGATTATTGGCTGCCTGTTTACCGGCTTCTTTCTGAGCTGGGGGAGCAAATTCTGGCACGATTTGCTGGGTATTATCCTAGAGGCCAAAAACATGCGTAGGGCTATTATTGACGAGAAAAACCTTGATGTACAGCTTAGGGCTTTTGGTACACAAGAAACTAGCAGTCCATCTGAGGAAGTGGCTGCTGTTACGATCAAGCCTAATCAACCACAAGCAGCTAAACCAGAATTCGTGCAGGATAAGCCTACACTTCAGCGAATTGCCAAGCTGCATCCCCTGCTTCGCGAGGAGGCCAAGGAGATTTATTTGCAGATACTCGCCCAGGGCATTGCCGTTCGCTTCACCGATACGCTGAGGACCTTTGCCGAACAGGATGAGCTGTATGCTAAGGGAAGAACCAAACCCGGAAAAATAGTTACCCAGGCCAAAGCCGGACAATCGTTTCATAACTATGGGCTTGCCCTTGATTTTTGCCTATTGTTGGCTGACGGAAGGGAGGCTTCGTGGGACAGGCACACCGATATCAACCTGAATTTAAGATACGACTGGGATGAGGTGGTTGCTCTTTTCAGGCATTATGGATGGGAATGGGGAGGCGACTGGGTTAACTTTAAGGATTATCCCCATTTTCAGAAAACTTTCGGGCTATCAACCGCCCAGCTGCTGAAGCTATATAACCGTAAGGAGGTTGATGGAGAGGGGTATGTCGTTATTAAAGAGAATGAATTTAGCTAGCTGGCGTTAATAATTTTTCTTAATGTAGAAACTTGCAGCTCCGATTCATACTGTTACCGTCATACTTTTTACAAAAGAGCTTCAGGAAACCATAATATCATAGTAAAATGGGCAAAAGAAAAGTATTTCTTTTCATTGCTGCTGCTCTACTGGCTATTTGGGTTGTAGGAGTTGTTAGAGATTTCGATAAGCTTTGCAAGAAAACTCCCAATCCCGAATACCAGAACTTTATTACACAGCAAAAGCAGAATTTACAAAGGACAGTTGAGCAGCTGACAACCGGTGAGGTAATTAGAGTTGATGGCGCCAACTTGTATCGAAGCGACAACTGCATTGGCTCTAACTTTGAAGGGGCTGAGGTGAAGCTGGCTGGCATTCAGCTATACGACAGCATATATGGCAGTAAGTCTGTTAAACCCTACTATACTTACAGCTGCAACGGCGCCATTCTCGATCCCGATCATCCCCTTTTCGGGCTACCTGATATAGAGGTGCTTATTGGTCCGGTAACCTACTACGAACCGGAACTTTCGGGAGTGCAAGCCCTTATGAACTTTGGCTTTAGCAGGGATCCTAAACCACATAAGACCTTCCGTAAAGCTCTTTACGATAGCACAGGTAAGAAGCTACAGGTTTTTGAGATGCAGCTTTGGCTAACCTATTTCAAGGTTGCTATCAGCGTTATATCCAACCGCGATAAACCGCAGATCACCCCAGACGATGAGTCGCTGAATGCCCGAATATACCCGGGGAAATGGTACTGTAGCTCAAAACCTTTGATATCGGTTAACGATCTGGAGCAAAAGGAAGAGTACAAAAACCATCAGTATGGCGATATAACCTTTGTGCTAGAGGTCAACCCCAACGCTTCGCCCTGGTACATTAATACCGGAAGCGTTCATACTGCCAGACCCGACATTGCTGTTGGGGCAGTTATCTGTAAGGAGCTGGTTAAGCGTCCGGAGGATGAGAACATGATGCACCTTCAAACCCAGCGGGGAATGCTTACACCCCTCTACTTCAAACCCTTTGAGCGTACCGTTCAACCCGAGAAAATTGATAGCATTGCCGGCCAGGTTGAAACGGAGATTCAGGACTATAAGAATTTCGATATTTGGAACAAACCGTACTACGCCAGACTGTACTCACGAAATATCGGCTCCCGACAGAAAGGTTTTTTCGGACAGAAAAAATTTGACGAACAGGTAGAATACACATTCTTGCTGCCATTGCTCGTTGTTGGAAGTTGGGATGTTCAGCTCCCGTGGGATGTAATGCCCGAAATGCAAGCACCTGTTCCCTATTACAGGGGTTTTAACTTGAAAAATCTTTTCCCGGAATGGGGTATAAAATCTGGTGGCTGGATAAGTGCCGGTTTACTTGTTGCTATCGTCATACTGCTGCTGCTTTGGTTTTTGCCTATGCTCCGACGTTAGGTTTCATGATTTATCAAGGCAACTTGCTTTCGCCTGAACTCCGAAAGCACTATGGCGGTTGCCATAGCTACATTTAACGATTCAACCCTGGCTCTGCCTCCAGCAAAATCGGGAATATGAATTTTTTGGGTGATGCAGCTCCCAACTTCGGGGCTTATTCCGTTGCCTTCATTTCCCATTACAATACAACCGCTCTCCACCCCTGGTAAATCGTAAATGCTTTCACCCTCAAGGTAGGTGCCAAAAATTGGACTGTTTTTACTGTAAGCCGACAGTTTTGTTGGTAAATTGCAGTAGTGAACCTTTATGCGGGCAATAGCGCCCATACTTGCCTGAACTACCTTAGGAGAGAAAATATCTGCCGTATCGTTGGAGCATAGAATGGTGTCAATCCCAAACCAGTCGGCCAAACGAAGAATGGTTCCCATGTTTCCCGGATCCTGAATGGAGTCGAGGGCAAGTACAAGCCGGTTTGCATGGTTAATGGGCTCTGCGTTGTACAGGGGCATTTTTACCAGAGCAAGAACAGGCGTTGGAGTGCTAAGTGCGCTGATACGATTCATCTCATTTTCCGATACCAGGGTAGTAGCAATTTTTGAATCTACCGTAAACATTTTTTCAAGATTCCCGGTATGGTAGATTTCAGCTACATCAAGATGAGATTTCAGAAGTTCAGAAACCAGCCGTTGCCCCTCGGCAACAAATAGTCCCAGCTCATTGCGGTGTTTTTTTTGTCGTAACGATACGATTCGTTGAATATTTCTCCTGGTGAGCATAGGTACGATTTTTCGCTGTAAATATAGATATAATTTTATCCCGAAAAGCTGTAAAGTGTTGTATGTAAGAGTACTTTATGGAGTATTCGGCTCATGTACTCTACGAAGTTTATTCAGCACAAAACATTAACCGCTGGTCAAACAAAGTTCGCTTGTGCTGTAAAATTATGCTAATTGCCATGTATTGTAAAAACGATTTTATAAATTTCCGAGCCATTTATAGTCAGTTAGAGGAATGCATTTTTTGAGGATTTTCAGTAGGATACGTAAAGAATTTATAGCTTACAGGCTTATACCTGTAATGCTGGGAGTTGTTTTTGTATCCGGTTGCAGCATAACACGAAATGTTCCCGAGGACGGGTATTTGCTGAACAAATCCAATATAAAGACCGACAGCAAGGAGATTTCAACCCGCGACATGGAGGATTACCTAAAGTTAAAGCCCAACAAGAAAATTTTAGGTTTTCGCTTTCACTTACGCCTATACAACATGGCAAATCCTGAAAAGAATAAGGGTGTAAACAAGTGGCTTAAGAATATCGGGGAAGAGCCCGTAATCATGGATACTAACCTTATAGCTGAGGGTTCGAGAAATCTCCTAAACTACCTTCAAAGCAAGGGATTCTATAATGCGAAGGTGGAAGATTCAATATACTACCATAAAAAAAAGGCAAACGTAATCTACTCCGTTTACCCCAACGTTCCCTACCGCATAAAATCCCTAAGCTACCTGGTTGAAGATTCAGCAGTTCTTGAGTTGGTAAAGAAAGACACTGCCAATTGCCTTATAGGTGTTGGGAAACGCTTCGATACCGATATGCTTCAGCAGGAGAGAACGAGAATAGAAGTTTTTCTGAAAAATAATGGATACTACAGCTTTAGCAAGGACTATATTACGTTCACTGCTGATACTAATTTCCGTAGCCACAGCGTAAACCTTATCCTCACCATTCGTAACCCTTTTACAATTGATGAAAAGGGGAATAAGGTTAAGTCGAATTTTAAAAAGTTTAAAGTTAAGCGGGTGTTTATTTATCCAAATTTTGAGCCCCTAGAATACTTAACGTATCAACAACAGGCAACGCTTGATACGGTTTACTACAAGGACATACAGTTTATTTTTTCGGGTGATGCCGGAGTTAACCTGGCTGTTATTTACGAAAATATTCTTATTCGACCCGGCTTAACCTATTCCAGCGAGGCAGTCAAAAAATCACAAGCCAACCTTAGCTCCATAAGGCTATTTAAATTTGTAAACATTTCGTTTAAAGAGGCTAAGGAAGCCGAATTTCCTATTAGCCCTTTCGATTTTTTGGATGAGGACAGTGCCAGCTCCGATTCCACCGAGTATGCCTATCTCGATTGCTACATTCAACTTACCCAGAATACGCTGCAAAGCTACCAGGTTGAACTTGTGGGAACTAACACCACCGGTTCGCTCGGTGCCGAAGCTAACCTTTCCTACCAGCACAAAAACCTATTCAGGGGTGCCGAGGTGTTTGATTTTAAGCTTAGGGGCCTGGTTGAAACAGCCCAGCAAAAGATAAATTTTGATAACACCCTAGAACTTGGCGGCTCCATGGGGCTGAGCATACCCAAGTATATTGGCCCTTTTTCTTCCAGGGTTCAGGTTAGCCGGTCGGCTCCCAAAACCCAGGTAACCGCATCCTACAGCTACCAGCATCGCCCCGATTATACTCGAACCATTGCCAGCTTGCTGTTTGGCTATAGCTGGAGAAGCGGAAGCTTTATTACCCACAACGTCAACCCAGCCGAGGTGAATGCCATTACCATAAGCCGTATTAGTGATGATTTTAAGGCCTACATTGATACAACTTCGCTCAAGTATAGCTATATCAGTCAGATTGTTACCGTGTCGAGTTACGGCTTTACCTTTAACAACCAGAATCCCCAGAAGCCCGGTAGCTACACCTACCTTCGGTACAACTTTGAACTTTCGGGTAACCTTCTTAACCTTGCTTTTGCAGCCTTTAACCAACCTAAAAATGCCGATGGTTCTTACAGTATATTCAATACAAATTTTTCACAATTTGTCCGGAGCGATTTGAACTATACCTACAACCAGTATGTAGATGCAAATAACTCGTTTGCGTATAGAATTTTTCTTGGCGTAGGCTACCCCTATGGCAACTCAAAAGCATTACCATTCGAAAAACGGTACTTCACCGGGGGCGCAAATGGAATAAGGGCGTGGCAGGCAAGAGCACTAGGACCTGGATCATACTATCAGGCAAAAGAACGCTACCCTAACCGTACGGCCGATATTAAGCTGGAGGCTAACTTAGAATACAGGTATAAGCTCTTCTGGAAAGTAGAGGGTGCCTTGTTCATAGATGCCGGCAACATCTGGTCTATGCCCGGAATTGACGACAGGAAAGGTGCAACATTTCATTTCGATAAGTTTTACGAACAGCTGGCTTTGGGTAGCGGGTTGGGATTTAGGATGAATCTAGGTTTCCTGATTCTTAGAACCGATTTTGGCTATAAAATTTTCGACCCGGCAATCAACCCTGGTAAACCATTTAGGCCATGGGTTCCCCTGCAGCAAAAATTTATGTGGAGGGATATTACCTTCAACTTTGGTATTGGCTATCCTTTCTAAGATTTTGTTTTATACCCTATTTTTTATAGTTTTGTATAAACCATTATAATCTCAATGCCATGAGTTACAATAGAATTGTTGAGCTGCTCGGCGATAAGTCCGAATTTCTTCTAAACCACAAGTGTGAAACGGTGAAGAAGGAACAGCTGCACTTGCCCGGTCCCGATTTTATTGAAAGGGTTGTTGCACTATCTAACCGGTCACCTCAGGTTTTACGGAACCTTCAGGAAATGTTCAACCATGGAAGACTTGCTGGCACAGGTTACCTGTCCATTTTGCCGGTTGACCAGGGTATTGAACATAGCGCTGGTGCATCTTTTGCCCCAAATCCAATATATTTTGATCCGGAAAATATTGTAAGGCTTGCTATTGAGGGTGGTGCAAATGCAGTTGCCTCTACTTTTGGAGTTTTAGCATCGGTTTCCCGAAAGTATGCCCACCGCATCCCCTTCATTGTTAAGCTTAACCATAACGAACTGCTTACCTATCCAAACAAGTACGATCAAATCATGTTTGGCTCGGTCGAAGAGGCATGGAACCTTGGTGCTGTTGCCGTGGGGGCAACAATCTACTTTGGCTCGGAAGAAAGCACCCGACAGATTATTGAAGTGGCTCAAGCCTTTGAGCGTGCTCACGAGCTAGGTATGGTTACCGTCCTTTGGTGCTACCTTCGCAACAATGCGTTTAAAAAGGACGGGGTGGACTACCATGTTGCTGCCGACCTTACCGGCCAGGCAAACCATCTGGGAGTTACACTACAGGCTGACATCATAAAGCAGAAAGCACCTGAAAACAATGGGGGGTTCAAGGCTATTGGATTTGGAAAAACCAGCGATAAGGTTTACAGCCAGCTTTCATCCGATCATCCCATCGACCTAACTCGTTATCAGGTTGTTAACTGCTACAATGGACGTGCTGGCCTTATCAACTCGGGAGGTGCTTCGAGCGGTTCGAGCGATCTCGCAGAGGCCGTATTTACAGCTGTAGTCAATAAACGGGCCGGGGGTATGGGCTTAATCAGCGGCAGAAAAGCTTTCCAGCGCCCTATGGATGAAGGTGTTACAATACTAAATGCTATTCAGGACGTTTACCTTGAAAGCAAGATTGATATAGCGTAAATCAACTTCATATTTTCTGTAAACCCACAACTTTGTTGTTGTGGGTTTTTTGCTAATACCCGAGCAAACATTTGCATTTATTCTGCTAATTTTATAAAATTGTTTACCAGAAGCTTAAGCTTCCGATTTTGAGAATGCATTTATCCGTGTTGATTTATTGTAAATATTGTTTTCTGGCTGCATTACTTTAAGCTGGTTCTGGTTGGGTTGATTGCTCCTTTATACATAGCCGGCAGGTTGCCATGAATAAGTTTAAATCAAAATTGAAAGACTACTTTTCATTTACCCGGAGCGAGCGCAACGGAACGCTAGTACTATCATTTCTGCTTGTGGTTTTTATGCTTGCTCCCGCAGCAATCAGGCATATAAAGTTTAGCAGGAATAGCCCGAGTAGCACTATGAATACCGCTATTGACAGCTTTTTCCTTTCTGCCCGGTTTAACCCTAGAAATGAGGTTGAAAAAACAACTTTTTCTATTGCGCACGAGGAGGTTCCACGACGAGCTGAACCCAAACAGTTTCCTTTTGACCCCAATACAATTTCACTGGATAGCCTGGTGGAGCTCGGGTTATCGGTAAAGCAGGCTGGGGTGATTTTAAAGTACCGTGAAAAGGGTGGGCACTTCGATTCGGCCACCGACCTCGCTAAGATCTACGTGCTCGATTCCTCAACGCTGGCCAGGCTGAAACCGCTTGTCAGGATTACTGCCAAATCGCATGAACAGCAACTCTTGAACGCTGAAAGTGGATCAAGCAGTATTTTCCCTGTGGAGCTGAATACTGCAGACACCACCCAGCTAATGCGGATAAAAGGTATAGGCAGAAGCTATGCCAACCGAATTGTTACTTTTCGAAATCTGGTTGGAGGATTCTACAGTGTTAACCAGCTAGCTGATATTTACGGGATAACCCCCGAGCTGGTAGCCTCAATTTCGCCCCAGGTAAAGGTTGACAGCCTGGCCATCAGAAGAATAAACCTTAACGAGGTAACCTACGAGGAGTTGAGGAGCCACCCCTACCTTACCGACTATCAGGCTAAGGCAATCATTTACTACCGCGGCAAAAAGGGTTCAATTGGCAATCCGCACGAGCTGGTTCAAAACAAGCTGGTTCCGGCAGATAAGTTTCAAAAGATATACCCCTACCTGATAACCGTGAGATAGGGGTTAAGAAAATGGGCCAATTCAAATATATCAAGGATTTCGCAGCTGTTAATTTTGGCATTAATTCAAAAAAATAATTTTTATTGATTTGAAAAGTTAAAGAAAATATGTACTTTTGCAAATCAAAAAACTAGTGGTATGATCATAGTTCCAATTAAAGAGGGTGAAAATATTGAAAGGGCTCTCAAAAAGTTTAAGCGCAAATTTGAAAAAACCGGCATTATGAGAGAGTTACGGTCGCGTCAGGCCTACACTAAACCATCGGTTCGTCGCAGGGAAGAAATTAAAAGAGCTATTTATATTCAACAGCTCCAGCAAAAGGAGGAGTAGCTCTCAATATTTGTTTTGGGTAATCAGGCATTATTTTGCCTGATTTTTTGTTTTTTGAGTTGAGAATGCCTACATTGCATGAAATGAATATGCTGGCATCCTTTCTGAAACATATTGAGGTTGAGAGAGGTTACTCCTCGCATACCGTTCGCTCCTATGGGGATGACATTAGGCAATTTTTGAATTTTTACCAGCCGGAGGCAAGCGAGGTGGATTTTTCTCAAATTACCCATCGGCATATTAGGGCATGGGTAGTGTTTCTAATGTCGGAAGGCATTTCAGAGCGATCGATCAACCGTAAACTTTCATCGCTTCGCACTTTTTTCAGGTACCTGAAAAATCAAGGTGCTATTAGTTCTAACCCAATTGTCAAGGTTGTTCCACCCAAAGCAGGCAAACGTTTACCCGAATTCGTTCCTGAATCTGACATGGAAAAGCTGGAAGCTGATAACCTATTTCCCGCTTCATTTGAGGGAATTCGCGACAGCCTTATTGTTCTCCTACTTTACTACAGCGGAATACGACTATCGGAGCTGGTTGGCCTGTCACTCTCATCAATCGATACCAACTCCCAAACCATGAAGGTGCTTGGAAAGGGGAATAAGGAAAGAGTGGTACCCTTACATCCCGATATTAAACCTTTAATTCAACGGTATATAGCCGCCAGGCAAGAAGTAGTAGCTGATGGGTGTAGTGCATTTTTTATAACCTGTAAGGGAAAGCCCATTTACCCGAAACTAGCCTATCGGGTGGTGAACCGCTACCTGTCCATGGTAACTCCCCTTCAAAAAAGAAGCCCCCACGTGCTGCGACACACCTTTGCTACCCACCTGCTCAACCAGGGTGCAGAACTGAACGCCATTAAGG
>Ga0208459_1002592_pt1 | contig 15022 bp, 21 predicted proteins | sample AD_UKC087_MetaG_FD_184433 | JGI IMG/M metagenome (GOLD analysis project Ga0208459, IMG submission 184433) | Active sludge microbial communities of municipal wastewater-treating anaerobic digesters from USA - AD_UKC087_MetaG (SPAdes) (version 2) | ecosystem: Engineered > Bioreactor > Anaerobic >... | reverse complement strand
ACTGGTAAAACCAAAAGGGAGATCGGGATTAGGTCACTTAACTGATTTAATTCCCATAGGATTGGAATACATTGCCGCTTCAATAGAAAAAGAAGTTGACAATGTTTGGATAATCGATATGGAGTTTGAAAATCGTTCCTTCAAGTATTTTATTGATAAATATCAGCCTGATTTGATTGGCATATCCATGTCTGCAACAGAACATAAAGAAGGCTTGTATCTTGCAAAAATTGCTAAGGATAATAACATTACAACCATATTGGGGGGCTATCATCCAACTGCGATAGCCAATGAATTGCTCGCAAGTCCCTATATTGATATGATTGTCAGAGGAGAAGGTGAACTTGCAATGAAAGAACTTGTACAAAGGGGGGATCCAGAAGGGGTCAAGGGAATCTCTTACAAAAAGGAAAATACAATAATTAACAATCCCGATAGACAAAAAATAGAAAATTTAGATTCATTGCCTTTTCCTGCAAGGAGGCTTAGGAAACATCATTACAAGTTCCAGGGAAACAATGGGGGCAGAGAAAAGGATGTAATTTCGATGTCGCGTGGATGTTATGGGGGTTGTAGTTTTTGCTGTGAACCTTATATGAGTGGAGAACTGGTGCGATTTAGGTCGCCAGAAAATATCATGGAAGAGATACTGGAAATTGTATCATTTCACAAAGGAAAACCATTGCGTATTTTTGTAACAGACCCAAATTTTATATCTGATCCCAAAAGAATAGATCATTTATGTGATTTATTGCAAAAACATAAATTGGACATAATATTTTCTATCATGACACGAGTTGATAGTATTGTACAGCATCCTGAACTCGTCAAAAAAATGTGCGATAGCGGTTTCCTTAATTATGAAATGGGCTTTGAGAGCCCAGATCTAAAAGATTTGAATTGTGTAAATAAGAATATATCTCTTGATAATCAACTGAGCGCCGTTAAAATATTGAGGGAGAACGGCGCAGAAGCATCTGGAACTTTTATAATTGGATTGCCCGGTCAAAAAGAAGAAGACATAAAAAAATTCCCCGTATATGCTAAAAAAATCGGGCTTTTGAACTGTGCGTTTGGGATTGCAACGCCATTCCCAAAAACAAAATTCTATGAAAAATTGGAAAAAGACGACCTAATTTTTGAACAAGATTGGACCAAGTATGATGAAATGCATTCTGTATTCCACATAAATTCATTAACGCCTGAGAAATTGGAATATCTACAAAGTTACTGTATGCTGAGATTTTGGACTTTAGATGTTTTATTGGACAAGGCCAAAGTTTTACAGGTAAAAACGGGACAGAAAAAGAAGTTAAATGTTTTTGTGCATGACTTAGTTTCAAAGCTAGAATTTCTCAATAATGCAGGTCATGATCTAAGAAAAGATAAAATGGTAGAGCATGTAGGAATCTTTTTGGACGCAGTTATAGATGCCGAAAAAGATGAATGTAAAAAAATATCTATGGACGAGGCCATAGAGATGTCAAAGCTATTAAGGATTTTGGGGCCCCAAGTGATACAGATTAGTTTAAAATACGGGGGTAAATCGGCAAGTTATATATTTAAGACATCAAGCAAAAAAGTTGAGCAAATAAAAACTATTTCCGAAAAGCAAGAAGATGCAACAATAGACATTAATGTTGATTTAAAAGAAGTGGTCAATTCATTCGACAATTATTCCATTTTTAGCATATCAAAGAACCTTTCTTTAGTTAAGCAGATGCGTAATACTCGAGGTGTTTTTAATTTAGTTAGATTATCTTTTGCACTAACGGCAGTTTTGAGCTTTTCCTATTTGGGAAATAAATTGAGGCCGGGCTAAATGAAAAACATTAAAAAAATTTGTGAAACTTACAGTCTCATAAAAGAACTTTCTTCTATAAACGGTGCAGATGTAAACGGAGCGCTCTTAGATCGGGCAATGTTTGCTATCGAAAAACTACCTCCTTTGGGCAAAGAATACTGGTGGTTTCTTTTTTTCGGCCAGGATGGGGAAAGGCCCGTACAAATCACGCTTCTCATATTTAGAAAATATGGAAAGAAAATGTTATTTAACAATAAAGAGATGAGATTCAGCGAATTAAGGGAAGATAGAACTCTAGCGGTGACCTCTGGCTGGATATACGATGGTGATAAGCTTCTTAGTTTAAGGGCTACAAATGCAATTACAGGGGTTCAAAAGGAAAAAATTACTTCTGAACTTTCTAATCGCGCGACGGTATTCAGCGGATCTTTCCCAAATTATAGAATTGGTCTAGGAGACTTGATCAATCTAAAAATGAATAATGGAAATTTTCTTGTAAATAAAGATGCGTATGGGGTGTTTCTGCCTCCCTTGGGTATGGGCTGGGTAGACGTCTTTTCAGATGCCAGTGGCACTGTACTTGGAAAAGACTTCAAAGGGACCGCACACCTGCAGAAAGTAGTTGGTGTTTCACCATTTGGGTCTTTTCACTGGGGGCGAGTTGTTTTTAAGAATCATTCAGTTTTTTCATTTTTCTGTCTTAAAACTGGAAAAAATTCAAAAACATTTTTCCACAAATCTATAAATTTTTTTGACACGCAAAACAATACTGCCACAAGATTGAATAATCCAAAACTAGAAGTATCAAGAATAGGAGATAACTGGATTATCGAGGGCGTAGAAAAGAACAGATATGTAAAGGCCGTTCTAGAGATATATGCAACTAATAGATACGATATGAAAGGTGGCGGCTCTCAAGTTTATATCCAATATGCCGTTATCCCTAAAGAACTCACCATAAAAGATGAAAACACAACAATTACCTTAAGCGATCTGGGCGAGGGCGTAGGGACAATTGAAGATGCATACTGGTAGCCCCATGTGCATTAAAATTAAGGCTTGTTCTCTAGGGCCACTGTAATTTTCCCTAAAATATCTCGTATTTTAGTATCGGCCAATTTCCACGTTTCTTGTATTGGCGTAGAGCTATAGATGTACATTAATCTTTTGCCGCGCTCTATTCTTTTATAAATAAATCCTTCATCTTCTAAAGTTTTAAGATATTTTCTTATTGTCCTCTCTGAAAGATTCAATTCTTTTTCGATTTGCTTTATCGTTAGTGAAGATTTTAATAGAAGATTATATAAAATAATCTCATTTGTCTTGAAATCGAGAATGTGCAATATAAGATTTAATAATTCAGCTGGTTTTCCCTTTTCTAGCAACTTGTTTATGTCATCAAGATTAATTTTTTTATCCACAATAGACTATGAATTATTCAATATTTAAATTTAGTGTTTGTAAATGCTTTGTTGCATAATTCTAAACAAAATTAAATCTATCATACAACATGTATTCCTCTACTAGCCTTTACCATACTGATGAAGAATTTGCCTTACAGAAATCTTTATAAATAAATATGAAAGTTTAATTTCATATATATGAATATATAATTTCATATATAAATAATTTAATCGTGGTAGTCGTTGTAAAAAGAATATTATCGATGGGATTGATATGTCGTATAATAAAGTTTTACTGGTAAAACCAAAAGGGAGATCGGGATTAGGTCACTTAACTGATTTAATTCCCATAGGATTGGAATACATTGCCGCTTCAATAGAAAAAGAAGTTGACAATGTTTGGATAATCGATATGGAGTTCAAATCATGAAGAGAGAAGCACTTATCTATAATTCGGCAACGATGAACACTCCAAAGAACATCATTCAATTTATATTGGGGGTCGTTCTTTTTGCAATGGCTGGAGGAGAGTACAATATAATCACATGCGTAATAGCGGCCTTTGGCCTTGGCATTGGGCTTAGCGCAATATATCTATTTAATGATTTAACTGATTTGAAAGAAGATAAAGGCAATAAAGTTAAAATCCGATGGAAAGCCGTTGCAAACGGCACAATGTCAAAAGAAGAATCCGTAACACTAATCAAAATATTTATTATCGCAGGAACTCTACTGGCCTTTTTATCAGGATTTAATTTTTTCATGATATACATATTGGTAATAGCCTTGAATCTCTGCTATTCCCACCCGATGATCAGATGGAAAAATAGCAAATCGCTCTCAGTAGTGGCAATAGCAACATTGCAGGTATTGAAATTTTCAAGCGGCTGGTTTTTATTTACAAACTCAATGAAAGGATTCCCAATATTATTTGTACTAGCACTGGCCATAGGGTACACACTATTATTCTTGTATTACAAGCACAACACTACAAATCTAATGAAGTTAATAATTACCGATAAAAAAAGGATATTGCCATTATCTTTTGCATGCATAGTCATGTTACTGATGTCTTTTGGGATATATGCATTTCCTGCAAGTTCTCTATTGGCAGCTAGCATGGGTTTACCAACAATGGGATTATACTTCTTAACAAAGAAATACATTGGTACATCTGTCAATGTCGTGTTCATGTATGCAGGATTATTAATATTACTTGTGTCTTTTTTATTACTATCAACGCCAACTGTTGCAGCCATAAATCAAACCATGATTGATCAAAACGCAACTATGAAGGAGCAAGTAAAAATGGGGGTGCAGATACTCATTACCGAATTATCTGCCAGATAAAACATCCTGGAGAACAACGCGATAAAATGAATAATCTAGTTAAAATATTCTGTTTTATTGCATTTCTAGCGGGAGTTAATTTATTTGTTATGGGTGGATTATATGTCAGAATTAATTGATAAAACTAAATCGATATGTCCTGTATGTTTCAGTGTCATTGATGCAGATATAGTTGAAGATAAGGGCAAAGTTCTCATTAAGAAGAGCTGTCCTGAGCATGGCAATTTTCAGGATATTTATTGGTCAGATTATAAAATGTTTAAAAATGCTAAAAAATTCCATGTTGATGGGCCGAAACTAGAAAATCCAAACACAGAAGTTAAAAAAGGATGCCCATACGATTGTGGGCTTTGTGCGGATCACTTTACCCCGACAATCCTTTGCAATATAGACGTCACAAACAGATGCAATATGAAATGCCCCATATGTTTTGCCAATGCTCAGGCTACAGGCTATGTGCTTGAACCTTCTAAAGACGAACTAATTGAAATGATGAAGTTGGCCAGAAATGAAAAACCTATACCATGTATGGCAGTTCAATTCGCAGGGGGAGAGCCAACAATAAGAGACGATTTCCCTGAAATTGTTGAAGAAGCAAAAAAATTAGGATTTGCACTTGTAATGGTTGCAACTAATGGAATTCGTTTTGCGAAAGATCTTGATTTCTGTAATGAACTACTACAAAAAGGACTTAACACAGTATATTTGCAATTCGATGGTGTAACAGAAAAACCATACATCGCTAATAGGGGTTTTAATGCACTCCCAATAAAACTACAAGCGTTAGAGAATTTCAGAAAAACTAACATAACAAGCGTTGTCTTGGTGCCTACCTTAGTGAGGAGCATAAACGATAATCAAGTCGGCGATATAATACAATTTGGCATTAGAAATATTGACATAATTAGAGCGATAAACTTTCAGCCGGTTTCTTTTTCCGGCAGAATCAACAAGGAAGAACTTGAAAAAATGAGAATTACCATTCCTGATTTCGTTAAACTTGTTGAGGAGCAGACTAACGGAGAGATATTGGCAGAAGACTTTTACTCTGCACCAAGCGTCAACTCCTTCTCTAATTTCATTGAAGCATGGAGAAAAACACCCCAAGTCAAGTTCACGTGTCACGAACATTGCGGCGTTGCTACATATGTCTTTATTGACGATAGCGGAAAAATTACTCCAATCACTCACTTCATAGATGTAGATGGATTTCTTGGATTGCTTGACGATTTGACAGAAAAGGTAGAAGACGGCGGAGGAAAGATAACTAAAACAAGGGCAATTGCAAAGATAACAAAAGAATTGCCCCATCTGATCGACATGAAAAAGAAACCAAAGAATCTTGATATTAAAAAACTTTTGTTGAGTGTGTTAAAACAAGGAGATGTAGATGCATTGGCAGACTTTAGTTACCACGCATTACTAATTGGATGTATGCACTTCCAGGATCCTTATAACTTTGACGTTGAAAGAGTAAAAAGATGCGCCATACATTATGCTACTCCAGGAGGTAAAATAATTCCATTTTGCACTTACAATAGCTTGCATAGAGAGAGAATAGAAGAACAATATGCAATGCCTTTAGGTGCATGGGAGAAGCAACATAAAGAAAAGAACTTAAAGGCATAGAGAAACTTATCTTTATAATTTTTTTCAGAAATATAATATTCTCTTTAGTTTAGACATATTATTAATTATTTAATAATAATACCTCTAATTGTCGCAATAAAATAAGAATTTCTAGAAATGAGTGTCTTTCTTGAAATAATGCAAAAGTATAAAATTATTTTTTTAGCGTGTTAGACTGAACAATTTTCTAATGTAATATTCGATTCACACCTTGAAATAAGAACTGCCCTGATTCACCTCGTAATACATATTGCCATGATGAGATTTTTGAATACCAATATAAAAATAAGGACAATCTTTTTAAACACTAATGTATAATATTGGACATCGAGGACTTTAGATGTCCGACATACAGGTTTTTGAGGTTCTTGCGAAGATCCTCCCGTATCTGATCAGTCTTGGTATAGGGGCCTTTGCAGGGTGGGAGCTTGTGAAGACTAAGATCCACGAGCTCGCCGAGTTTTTTAAGACGGTCGATGAGGCGCTCTATGACGACGCCGTGACCGAAAATGAGTTCCGGGCCATCTGGGAAAAGGGCAGGACTCTATTTCAATGGAACTATGCCGAAAAGAAGGGGGAAGTTTGAGAACCTTCTTTAGCACGACTTCAATCCACAACGGCGAAGAGGTAGATAGCTGCACCATCGCCGATTCTGAAGGCAATTCCGTCTTCATAACAGAAGGCGACTGGATTGAGATCGGGAGGATGAAAAGGTGGGCTGACCCTGGCACGCCAAACGTGTTGGAGGAAATCCCATGCCCGTAGATATAGAATGGGCGAAAGCAAGCGATACTGTAGGCCAGGAGTTCGATGCGAACTACACAACAGGCGTGACCAAAGAACAGATGGACGAAGCAAGAGATCTAATGCGGAAGCTCTTGGTAAAATACGGGGGTCGTGAAGCACTGGAAAAGGATGAAGTCGACTGGGCCAAATACAAGAAGGCCATGTATCTTTTGGCGTCCGGATCAAAAGATTCAATGGACAATGCAATCAACGCATACACTGAACTCATAAAGAGAAAGAATCTGCTGTCCGAATATCTGGAGGCAAATGTTGATGTTCTTTTCAAGCTGCCGCATTGGGCCAGAAGGACACTTAGGATATATACGGATATTGGCAAACTTGTTGGTCAAGAATACTTGTGGCAGATGCACAGGGAACAAGACCCAGCTGCCTGGCTTTTGAATGTACTTACAAGTAAACGATTGGGATCAAAGTCTTTTTGTACCAAATAGTTAATTTTTTCAATAAGAACTCTAGTCTTGCCTGTCCCAGGTCCAGCAACAATTAAGAGAGGAGTTTGAATATGCTCTACAGTTTTTTGTTGTTGTGGAGTTATTTGTTCTTTGGGCTCGTTTGAGGAAGTTGCCATTTTATCTCCATTTTATCATAATGCTTATTCTTTCTTTTCCATAAAGGCCTTTTTGATTCAATATTGATATTGGAATATAAACACTCCCAATTTCCCACATATTTTCATTTCCCTCTGGGTCAAATCTAACTGTTCTAGAATGATCACTAAATTTAGTTAAATTTGCATTAATAGGGCTATTCTTAAGATTTGGATTATTTTTTGCTTGTGTAATAGTTAAAGGATTATTTAAAATACTATTATTGTGAGGTAAAACTTCAATTTCAACGTCTCTTGGTGTAGGGCTAGGTACTCTCCATTTTGGTATGTATAGTTCAAATGGGGTATTATCAATTACTTTGTCCCATCTAATTTTATTATCAGTTTCTTTTTTTAGTTTCAAAACTTCACCCAAATGCTCACCTCCATGATTTTTATAGATTTTAAATTATTTAGGATTATCTTTGTTATCTTTTTTGCCATATTTTTTTATTAGCTGTGCCATTATGTTGAAGGCCATTTTATCAAAATAGTTTAATCTGTAGAGACATTCTTCATTATCATCAACATTTATTGGATTGTGAATAATATTATTTCGAATATCATAAGAAGCTTCAAAATTTTTCCATAGTTTTTCATCTTTGTTTATATCAATCTTTATGGTTTTAAAAAAATTATATATGCCCGCAGATCCATTATTCAAGATTCCCTTTATTTCTTTTGAGATGATAATTTCCGTGACTTGTTCTAAATTTTCTGAATCTACAAAATCTGCATAATTCAATTGTTTATTAGAAGATTTTAACATTCTAGGCTCTTTCTTAAAAGTCTCTCTTAATACTTTTTCAATAAATATATCGAAATGTGTTTTAATGTATACCAAACCCATCCTGTCTAAGAATTTAATTAGAAAATCTTGATTGGCCAATTCAATCTTAGCTTCTTCTTCGCTTAAATGATTAATCAGTCTTATCTTATCTATTTTATCCTTTGGAATTGATTCAAATCTGGCCAACCTATAGTCTTCCATCCATAAATCTACCATATGGCCTTCTTTCTCATCTACTTCTCTTCTCGTTCGATATATTTCCTCCATATCATTCTCAATCATAGGTTCTATCCACGAGGGAACTTTGTCGTTCAAGGCCGCAATTCTTCTTATTTCTTTTTCAAAATCAAAATAGAGATAAAATATTTCATTGGAATAATCATCCTCATACATGTCGTATCTCTGTCTCATTGTTATTCCTCAATTTATATTGATAATAGGTTTCCCCATATTTAAGGATATGGAAAAAATAGGGACCCTAATATGTCAATTTAATAAATTCTTTTTAGTGTTGGTATTCTCTTGCTGAATGTTTCTTCGAACTTTACCACGTTTTCTATTAAGAATGAGACCATTTTATCCCAATCATCTAGATTATCGATACTGACATCACTCGTTGCATATTCGATATTTGAGGATTTATTATCGTCCTTTCGTCTCCAAACTAAAGGATAACCTAATTCAGATTCTATACTCTCCTTTTCATTGTAGAGAGCATCAAACATTTTCTTGTTCAATTCTTTCGAAGAATTCAAATAAAATTCTACTCTCGCATATGCTCTTGATATCACAAGGCCATATGATACTCCAGATATTCCTGCACTTTTAGATATCCAGCTTTCCCTACTTGGGCCTATGGTTTGATAGAGATCATATTTTTTGTTCATCTCTTCGAGGAATTTATTCCAGAATTCATAATTAACGTTTCTTCTTTCTCTATTTTTCTCCCTTTCTATGAGTATTTCCTGATTTTTCTCTGCCATCCTGATTGTATACTCTTCTGAATCTTTCATAGGTATAATCTGTTCAATGTTTAGGAACAAGTCATCTCGTATTTGGTAGGGGGTTACTTTGAAGCATTTAATCCTGACGTTAAAGTCCAACAACCATAATACTGTAGCAGTGACTTCTTTTCGGTAATTTGCCGCAATAAAGAATATTCTTTGGGATTGAGATTTGTTTAACTCCATTTCTCCAAGATCACAGAAATTATTGAGATTGTTTTCGGCATTTTCATCTCGGCTCTCTTTATCAAGAAAATCCTGATAAATCTGAATAATTTGGCTCTTAGTGAGAGTTGAACAATACGATGCGTATTTCAAGGCTTGCCAAACAACGTCTTTTCCTGAGTCATCCAGCTTGTTTTCAATGATTACTAGATTTCCTTCTTTATCGATGGCCAAAAGATCAAGCCTCTCATAAGTATCATTAAAATCAGAAAACTCTTTTTGTATAATTAATAGTTCCTCACCTAAGCTAGAGGGATTCTTTGCAATCCATTCCTGCAGATGATCTCTTTCATTAAATCCTAGCTCCGAAAATTTCTTTTGTGTAACTTCTTGGATTTCATTATTTTCCTTATCTATGGTATAAATAGTACCACCACCATGGTCGATATATCTTTTTATCTATCCAATAATTCTTATTTTCCCCATATATAAGAATATGGAAAAAAATAGGGAAAATAGGGAAAAATAATTCTTTTCCAAATACTATTAAAAACTATGAAAGTAATTATATTAAGATTACAATGCCCGTAGAAGAAGAATCTGCCCAAATAACAAAAGAAAACATAGACAAGGTCTTAGAGTTCATGCCGTATTTTGAAAATAAAGACAATATATTCTTTACTGTAGTGGATTGCTGGGTGGAGGATTCAGTAGAAGTTATCAATTTTTTTCGTACGCTCTACAAGGAAAATTTTACCACCAGTTGTGGAGAGAGTAGAGACGGGGATCATATATCTTTATTACTTAATAGAGCGATTCCTTTATCAGAAGCTAATATACTGGACATTAGGGCATTATTCAAAAAGATCTTAGCAGGAGATAGACTTACTATGGGCGGGGGCTTTATTGCTGCCTCAATTGAGAATGGGTTAGTCCTTGACATATTAAAAAGATTAAAGGAAATAAGGGATGAGATGGACTAGACCCTAAGATTGGTGCCAAATCAGTATTTATGCTTTTGAGACTCCTCCATATATCTCATCAACAGCTCCTTCAAGGCAAAATCAAGTACTTGGATAAAAGTAGTGTTTTCTGAGTCCCCTAAAAACTCAAGCGCTATTGATTTTGGCTGATAGAAATAGATCTCTTCTCCATTACTTCCAGTTATTGTGACATTCCAGCCGGTATTTCCATTGTCCGTAATTTTTAGATACGTTCTTCCACCATGCCCTGCATCCCCACCACAAGGGCAATTCGACCCAACATCGGCATCCAACATATTACAGCCCCAAAATTCCTTTGATTTGATTGGGAAATTATATTTCATATTGTCACCTCGATAAAAAGAGGTAAAAAGGTTTAAGATGATTTCTTAAATGAAGTGGGATTTTGTATAATTGATTTTAAACTTTGGATTATTTGAGTAATTTTTTCTCTGCAGCTCTGATATCTTCATCTTGCTGCTCCATATATTCATCCAGTATTCCGGATATCCTTAATTTTGCTAATATGCTCATTTCCTCTTTAGTTAAAGGATTTTTACTATTTGGATCTTCTGTTCTTCCTTCAACACTTTTAAAAAATTCTTTTAGTTCATCCATTATCGCTTTATCCATCAGCTTTTGTCAAGTATTCAGATATAAATATTTATCCCGAAATATTTGGCCCTAAAAAAGGCCAAAATAAAAATATACTCTTGGTCAATTGTATTATATCTAATAATGCAAGTTAGTTAGATGACAAGCAACTGGACTTATGGTGGGATAGATGCGCCTTCTGTGGCGCTAAATATAGCCGACAACTCCAAGACAATGGAGGAGGTAAGGGACAGAATAAAAAGCGAAATACTAAGGGCGCAAAAAAGCGTCTTTGGAGAAAAGGTCAGGGGCTACCACAGGAACTACGTCAAGAGCATGGCGGTAGTTCTAAAGATAGCAGAGACCTGCGAAAGCAGGGAGGCGTTCATAACAAACGTTGAGGGTGTCTTAATTGATAAGCTAAAGGACGCCGAAGTGTAATCGGCCCATTTATTCTTTTTATCTTTCCTTTAGCTCTTTTTTTAGTTTCTCTAATTCCAAGAGCTTTCTTTCAACTTCATCAAGCTTCTGCCTCACGGCCTCTTTTACAAAATCCGCTCTTGAGGTGTAACCAAGATCAGTTTCTTTGACTATATAGTCAATTCTTCTCAATAGCTCTTTTGGGAGGCTTGCCCCCTGATGCTCTTTTGCCATAGGACCACTATAGGCAATCTGCCGCCTGATATATAAAAATTTCGTTACATATGTTCGAAAATACAATATGCCTATCGAAAATCTTTTACTCTCCTGCTTACCTTTTGGTATGTAAATTCGTCATATATGACGGATTTATAGGGCGAAAGAGCGGTAAGACGATGTGGGCCCCAAACGTCCATAGGCACCATTACACATCTATTCCGCTCCGCCAATCCAGGGGGTCTGGATTTTGCTGACAGATGAAAAGAAGAAAGAATTGATTGAAAAGCTTGGCGTATCCAATGAGGAGTTTGCCGAGCTTGTAAAAAGAAAGAGTGAAGAAAAGAATGTTAGCCCCGGAGGCGCTACGCTCCTCCTGTATTATGAGGCGTTCAATAAGCCGAAAGGCGTTGACACCACACTTGAGAATTTCTCAAAACCAAAAGAGAAGATGGATGATCTTTTTGAGGATGCATCAAACTACCTCTCGCAGTATGCCGCCGTAAATCACAAGAACGAGCCTGAATGGCTTGATCGAAAGCTTGAGCTTGAGATGAAGTTCTCCAGGAACGAGTCGCCGGAAGAGGCAGCCATGCTTTTGGCATACGCTTACGGCTGGAGGGATGGAAAGCCCCTCCCAATGTCCAGTTTTAAGGCCAGGCCAAAGATAAGGCCAGACTGCATTTCTCTTGACAGCCTTCTATCAAAGATCAATGACGAGGGCCGGATTGTCTTTCTGAACGCAACAGTGAACAGGGTCTCAAACGTCAGGGAGGAAGAGGGGGCCATAAGGCTTCGGACCACGGGGATTGAGATAACTGATGGTAAGGATAAGATTTGGGTCAACTGCCACGACACAAAACCCTTCACTTCAAAAAAGAGCGGAAAACTAATCCCGGGGAGATTCCTTTCTACAAAGGCGCAGCTCAAAAGGACTGATCTTATCGGATCCCTCGTCTCATTTTACAACATCGAGGCAAGGGTTTCAAAGAGCGGCGAGCTAAGCCTCAACACCGGGCCGTACTCAAACTTCTCCTATGAAAAAAATGAGCAGAATGAAAAATCCCCTTTGGGCGAGGCCTCATGAGCCGCATCGCAACAATCTTTGAGCCGATGCCTTCCTCAAGGTATAGCGGCGCTGAGGGCGAGGAGGAGTTTCTGGTTCACTGCTTAAGGAAAGAGCTAAACGTCAGACTATCCCTTAGCCCTTATTCAAACTGCGACTTTAGAATTTCCGGCAAAAGGGTTGATGTCAAGACGATATCAAATGACTACGGCCCCTCTCTTGATTTCAATGTCAACGTCCCATCGTGCCAGGTGTCTTTGGAGCAGGATCTTTTTGCTTTTGTATTTCATGACAGGTTCAAAGGCACTTTCACTATTGCCGGGGCCATTGACAGGGACACACTCCTTAAGAGGGCCAGGCTCATGAGGAAAGGGGAAACAGAGCGGAACGGGTCTTTCCAGTACAAGTGCGACACATATGTCATGAAGGTAGGGGAGCTCTTGCCCTTGGAATCACTTGTCGGAGCAAAGATTTCGGAGTGAATATGATTGATTTCATACTACACTTTGGCCCTATTTTACTTACAGGTTACTTACAAAGTGCCATTTTTAGGGTCAGTTTTACTTACAGCCATCATTACAAAACCCCCCTTTTTAGGCCTATTTTACTTACAGGTTACTTACAAAGTGCCATTTTTAGGGTCAGTTTTACTTACAGGAAAATCCATTTTTCAGAGGGTGTAGTATGGGAAAAAGCCAGTTGAGGTATGGGAAGAGGCTGATCCAGGCATGGCTTTCTGAGGATCTTCTGAACAGATGCTGCACTGTATCAACTAAGGGATTTACAGAGACAATAACTGAGGCCCTAACTCAATATGCGGAAAGGAACAAATCAGAGCTTGAATTACTGGAAAGCCAGTATGAAAGCGCTATTTTGGAAGCCACGAGGCTAAAGGCTAAAATCGATGAATTGACAAAGATTAATCTCAAAGAAACAAAAATACAGATTGATAAGGGCATTAAAAATACAAATAAGCATGTTGAAAGGCAATTAAGCGAAAAAGAGCGCAATCAAATCTGGGAAGGTAAGATAAAACCTCTTCTAAAAAAGAAGATCTCTGAATCCGGCATTGACAGCGTCTTAACAGATGAGCGGCTGCTTACAAACTTCTCAAAAGGCCTTGGCATTTCCACTGGAGAATTAAAAGAAAAGATCTCCACTGAATGGGGTGTAGTGTAGTGTAGTATAGTATGTAGTATAGTAGTAAGTAAGTAGTAAGTAAGGAGGAAACAAGTTGGAGAAAAGTATCGAATTTATGGATAAAAAGGATTTTGAAATGCTGCCAATGCTATCAAGGGAGGAGTTATATGGCTTTGAAATTTTTGATATATCGGAAATGATAATGTCAATTGAGCATGCTATTGATTACGCCCAAGGGTACAGATTTTTGTTCTTGTGTTTTGGAAGCGAAGAGTCATCAGATAAGGCAAAGGCTGTCATGAAAATATTGGAGGATTACCTACAGATTGTAAAAGATGTCTACCGCTTCAAGATGGCTGAGAAAAAAAAGAGGGAGAACTTCCTAAAAGGAGTGAATGCGTAGGGGGGTGAATTATGACAAAGAGCATACCCGATCATGTCATGAGGACGGTCAATTTCTATTTAGAGAATAGGGTGTGGCTTGAAGAGATTGTTAAGTTTGGCGACGATTACTCTCAAGCTATGGCAATTGAAATCATAAAAAAGGCAAAAGAGATTCTAAATCAAAATTAATTTTTATTTTTTACACGTTAAATTTTATGTAAGTCTAACCCACAACTTATCTTATATGCACTCAATAAACATATAAATTAATGGGCGAAATAGATAATGAAATATTAAAACTGATAGGTAAATTCCCTCCAATAATTTTACTATCTACATTCTTACTAATCAAATTACAATTAATTGATAATTCTCTAAACGTATTATTCTCGATAATAAATAAATCTTTGATTTTGACATGTTTTTATATATTAATTTCATACCTACTTCGTAAAGATTTAATTTGCTTATATAAAAAATTAAAAAAGAAATTATGTAATAAAAAATACAGAAAAAATTTACACATAAAATAGCATTTTCTTTGTCATTGCTTTTCTTACAATGATGTTCAATATAGAACTTTTCACCTATTTTCAGCCGTGGGATTTGTTCTTCACTAAAAGCGCCGAGGAAGGGATTTGAACCCTTGTGGTGGCGAGCACCAGCGGTTTTAGTGAAGAA